>Ga0247838_1000079_pt1 | contig 133945 bp, 97 predicted proteins | sample LaCruzMarch2015__5_FD_189097 | JGI IMG/M metagenome (GOLD analysis project Ga0247838, IMG submission 189097) | Freshwater microbial communities from meromictic Lake La Cruz, Castile-La Mancha, Spain - LaCruzMarch2015_15m | ecosystem: Environmental > Aquatic > Freshwater > Lake | place: Spain...
CCGCAGGATCAGACATACTGGTTTTCGCTTCGGGTGTCGGACAAACAAAACATTATAAAGAATACACGATTTTCGTCGAATTTTCAGCTGCCACTTGTCGACCGCTTAAAATTAGGGCTCAAGGGATCCGAAGGCAAATCGGGTCTCGCGTTCCAAAAGGTCTCAAAAACGAAAAATAAAATGGCAATTACCACGACACCAACGTTTCGCGTGCTTCTTCAGAAAGAACAATTGGTTTTTTCATCGGCTCATTTCATTACGTTTGCAGGGGACATCTGTGAATGCTTGCACGGACACAACTACGGACTGCGAGCAGAAGTCGAAGGCAACCTGGACGAAAATCGCTATGTCATTGACTTTATTGCATTCCGTGACGCATTGTCAGAATTGGTAAAGCAACTGGATCACCATATGCTGCTACCGACAATGCATCCGATGATCCAAGTGGACGAGCAAATCGACGAAGTGACGGTGCGATTCCGCAAAAAACGGTGGGTCTTTCCTCGCGAGGATTGCATGTTGTTGCCGATCGCCAACACAACTGCCGAAGAAATTGCTTGGTGGATTGCGACACAGCTCAAGAAAAAGCTCTATTCGCAAATTGGCCCTCGCTTGTCGATGCTTGAAGTTAGTGTGGATGAAAATCATGGACAGTGGGGATCATGCAGGTTGCCCTGGATAGAGTAATGAACAACGCAGGTTGGATGGCCTGCTGCGATCCAAGCGGCCTTTTCGTTGGTTTGCAAAATGCCAATGCGAACCTTTCAAAGCTGATCCCTGTGGACGAGTGTTGGGAAGAGACGCAACCAGAGTCCGGCGACAAGCAGCGTTCCCAGCCCACCGAGGACGACCGACGGAACGACTCCAAAACCCGCTGCCATAACTCCAGATTCGAATTCGCCGAGTTGATTCGACGCCCCAATAAACACAGAGTTCACGGCGCTGACCCGACCTCGCATGTCATCCGGCGTGTCGAGTTGAACAAGCGATTGACGAATAACCACGCTTACGCAGTCGGCTGCACCGATCACGATCAGGATACCAAACGTCAACCAGAACGAAGTTGAAAGGGCGAAAAGGATCGTTCCCACCCCAAAGATCGCAACCGAAACAAACAGACGCCGCCCCACGTTCCGCTGAAGTGGATGGCGAGATAAAAAATAAGTCATCGCCAAAGCTCCTACCGCTGGCCCAGCTTGCAAAAGGCCAAGGCCTGTAGGACCCACGTGCAGTACGTCCTTAGCAAAAATCGGAAGCATCGCCGTTGCCCCTCCGAACAGCACCGCGAACAAGTCCAACGAAATGGCTCCAAGAATGACAGGCTGCGAAGCGATGTAGTGAATACCGGCCAGGAGCGATTCGCTTGAACGAACTCGGACGTTTGCGATTCGAATCGCGGGCATGGTCAGCATCATCGCGCTCGCCACAATGAACAATGCGGCTGCAACCGCATAAACGGCTGTTACCCCAGCCAGAAAAATAAGCCCGGCCAATGCAGGGCCTCCGATGATGGCAATTTGAGTTGCTGCAGTCGACATAGCTAATCCTCGTGGGAACGCGGATTCAGGAATAACATTCGGCAGCAACGATTGCATCGTCGGCATTTCAAAGGCACGGGCTGACCCAATCACGGCAATCAATCCGAATATCGCTTCTCGGGACAGGATCTCCGACCAACTTCCCAATGCAAGTAGGGTGCACGCGACCATCTGCACCACGGTGCAAAGACAAGCGATCAAGCGACGATCATATCGATCCGCTACCGCCCCAGCCCATAGCGTCAACGCAACACGAGGAGCAAACTGGACAAGTCCGACAAACCCAAGGTCGAGCGGATCGCGTGTCAGCTCGTAGACGGACCAGCCCGTTGCAACAACCTGCATTTGATACGCGCTCATGGAACAAACACGGGATGTCCAATAATGCCGGAAAGGGCGGAATTGAAAAAGAGATCCGGTCGGTGTCTCCGAAGAAGCATTAACAATCATGCTTGTGGGTTTTGCAAGTGAAGGGCCTTCTCGTCTTCGTTGTGCGACGCTCCGCGTCGCAGGAATCACAACGGCGAAGTGTCGAGAATCTTAGTCCACTCTCTACCTTACCACTTTTTCGGATCCGAGTTTTGAATCGCTCACTCGAATCTGAGTAGGATTGGTCTCGGGCGTTGACGAGGGCGACGAGGAATTCACAATCGCTTCATCACTAGCCTTGGTGCCGAATAGCTTGTTGGCGAACAAATAGTTGCTCCGGTAGTCGACTCCGTTCGAACGCTGTGCAATGTGCATCTCATCCGATTTAATACCGAAAGGTCGAATGCGTTTTCCCGCGAATCGTGTCCCCTTGTAAATGTTTCCATATTGCAACGGACCGACCCCCAGTATCCACGTATCTCGGGCGCTGCTGCCCGCCTGCGTGATCCCCGATTGCCACAACGGTTCGCGGGTTTCCCGATCGTATGCAAAGACTGCGACCTTCGCTGCGGCACTCTTCATTTCCCGTTTGGCAACCGATAGTTCCGGGATAGAAGGCAACGTCGGAGTTCCTGGTATGACACTCGATGCGCTGTTCAAAAAGTTGTTCGCGGGGATCCCGTAGGTAACGCTGTGACCGTCCGTTCCCAATGCGCCACATCTTGCCTCACAAATGACTTCCGCAAGTTCACGCGTATCAACCAACATGCAACCTGCGGCTGTCAATTGCTGCCTCAAGCCGCTGATCACATAGTCTGAATTCACAAGGTTTGCAGGCATTGCAACGCCCGGAATGACTTTTCCTGCCCCCACGACATACGTTGTATCCAGAAACACCTTGTGCCCAGATAGTGCTCGGAAGTCCATTTTGGAAAGGGTCGAGTCAACGGCGTCGGACATCAAAAGTTGCTCGGTCGCCGTAAAGGATTTAGTGGCACCGCAACCCAAAAAACTCAGCAAAAGACTCAACGTGAGCAACCAGCCAGTGGCTGCACTCATGGTGAACATCAATTTGTGAAGGGGGGTTGCGAACGTCATTGCTTGCGTACGGTCCGTGGATTTCGTGTTTGGGGAAGGGAGGAACCGGGTGGGGAGTTGACCGTGGTGCGACAATACCTGGCAAGAAGGAAACGGGGAAGACAATCCTGGAAAACTGGGGGGTTTGGGTAGAATTACTGATCATCATTGATGTTTCTGGCCGCCGCAATCACAATGGGGCGGGGCATTTGACGAGAATGCCTCCCACCAATCCACTCCCTCCATCAATCGCAAACGACACGATCTCTTTGATGCTTATGCCTTCGACTTTCAAGCCGCCCGTGTTTCGCGCGGGTATCGTCTTAGCCTTCGCCGTTGCGATTGCGAGTGGGCACGGATGCAAAAAATCGGAAACCGCCCAATCCTCCGAACCGCCAAAAGAACCTGTGATTCAAGGAACTGCCCTGGAAATTGGCGAAATCACTTGGCCCAAATTGATCAAATGCCAGGGGACCTTGGTCGCGGACGAAGTCACAACCGTGGGTTCCAAGGTTGCCGGACAGGTCGCGAGTGTTCCCGTCGATTTGGGGGACAGCGTAGCCATTGATGCACTGCTGGTTCAGTTGGATACCATCGAATTCAAGCTGCAGGCCCAACAAATGGATGCGCAGTTGTTGCAGGCAAGGTCGGCCGTGGGCCTGAAGCCAGGTGATCCCCTCGAAAACCTAAATCCAGACAATGCGCCGCCTGTCCGCGAAGCCAGAGCGGTTTGGGATGAAGCCAAACAGGCGGTGTCACGAATTCGTCCACTCTCGGATCGCAACGCAGTAAGCGAGGCCGATCTGGAAGTTGCCGAATCGTTAGAACGGGTAGCTTCGGCTCGTCACTCATCCGCCCAAAACGGCGTAAGAGAAAAGATCGCGATGATCTCAGTTCAGTCGGCTCAGCGAGATTTGGCGCACCAGCGACTATCGGAAGCGACCATTCTCGCTCCCTATGACGGTGTCGTGGAGTCGCGATATGTCTCAACGGGCACTTATGTTCAGGCAGGCCAACCATTGATGACTATCGCCAAAACAACCACACTTCGCTTTCGCGGGAGCGTACCAGAACGCTACGCTCAAAATTTGCGAATTGGCCAAGCGATTGACTTGCGATTCGATCTAAGCGATCAAGTGCGCAAGGTTGCCATTTCCAGGATCAGCCCGAGCCTAGACCCTATAAGCCGTTCCTTGGTGTTCGAAGCTAGCATCGATAATTCGGACGGATCGCTTCGAAGTGGTCTGTTTGCGGAGGGTGTTATTGCAGTCGAGCCGGATGCCAAAGGGATCGCGATTCCATCGTCCACGTTGGTGCGTTTTGCGGGCGTCGATAAGGTCTGGAAGATTGTTGACGGGAAAATGAAAGAACAAGTTGTTGCGTTGGGACGCCAACAAGGTGATCTCATTGAAATCCGATCAGGCGTTGCCGCCGGCGATCAGTTATTGCTGCAAGGCAAAGAAGGCAAGCAAGGCACGTTCGAACCGAAAAATTAGACTGAATATCGGTCCGGCGAGAGGCGGTCCAAGGGGATCTTGGTCGGTATCCCATGGAGTATTTGGCTGACAAGCTCTCCGGTGATTGGGCCAAGGCTTAATCCCATCATCGCATGTCCAGTCGCGATGGTCAGATTCTTCCAGGCCTTTGTTCTTCCGATGTAGGGTAAACCGTCTGGAGAAACTGGCCTAAGCCCGCACCACGGCTGGATGCCTTCGAAATGCTGAACGCGAAACCTAGGCATGAATTTTGGCACACTTTTGACGATGCCATGGACGCGGCGTGGATCGATGGATTGATTTAGTTCTCCAATCTGCATCGTTCCACCGAAACGCAACGCACTACCCATTGGAGTTACTGCAACTTTTGCCTCGCATAGGATCGAACATACGTTTGGAAGCTCAATCGGGTTGGGAAGAGTTAGCGAGTAACCTTTTCCCGGCTGCATCGGCAATTGAATTTTCAGAGAATGAACAAGCCCTTCGGACCAGACGCCACCGCAAAGAACAAACTCATCCGCTTCGATGTCACCCTGATTGGTCTCGATTGCGTAGATGGAGTTGCTCCCAGCTTTCCAATTCTTAACCAAGCAATCGTATTTGAATACGCCACCTAGTTTCGTGATCTCATTTCGCAAGGACGCAAGCAACTGAGAGGGATCGAGGTGACAATCCTTGGGATAGTAAACGCTCCCTGCGATCGTCAACGTAACGTTCGGATCCAAGGCACTCGTTTCGTCCGCGTTGAGGACTTGAGCGGGAACACCTAGATCGCGGGCACGTTGGGCTAAATGAGCCTCTTCGTCGAGTGTTTTCTCAGTACCGCAAAGCATCAACAGTCCCTTTTTGGCGAGCGAACATTGGATCCCTTCGTCGTTCCAGCGCACATACAAGTCTCGAGATGCAAAATTGAGATCGCGTAGAAGTGGACTCGCCTCTTTGACTTGATTAGCCGTCGATGCCAAGTAGAATCGCAGCCCCCATTTCATTAAGTCCCAACTGAGTCGTGGCTTTACATGGAAGGGGGATTCTGGATCGAGCATCCACTTCATCGCCTGGCCGAAGATTCCAGGGGCAGCCAGCGGAACAAAGTGACTTGGAACAATCATCCCTGCGTTCCCACGGGAGCAGTTGTCGCCACCCGACGCGAGCCGGTCAATAATGGTGACATCGGCCCCCTTTCGCAGACAAGCCAGCGCGGCCGAGAGTCCGATGATCCCACCACCGACAATGACGATTTTCGGGCTGGATACTGCAATCATTTCGAAAAACCGCTTAGGTAAAAAAGAAAACCCTGCTCAACTGGCAGGGTTCTCGGAATCTTCGAACGTATTCGAATTATTTCTTGGCTTCAACCTTCGCGAACTTGGCCTTTGCGTAAGCATCTTCGCCGAAGAGATTTGCGACCTTATCATCGTCGGACATCTTGTCAGCCTTGCCCTTGCAGTTGTTGCAGCAAAAAGCGACGGTTGCACCTTTGAATTCGACTGCGAAATCTTTCTTGATTTCACCGCCCGAGAATGGGCATGCCTTTTGTTCAACTTGCTTGGAAGCGATCAGTTGATGATTTGCCTTTGCAGCAAAGTCCTTTTTGTTGCCATCAAACTTCTTAAGGCAATTGCCACAGCAGAAGTAAACCTTGCCGTCTTTCCAATCGCTCGTCTTGTCTTCCTTTACCGCAGTTCCGGAAATGAAGCACTTCAACTTGTCGACAGCTACTTTGGAATCAGCCGCGATACCGACTGTGGCAAACGCAACCACGAACGCAAACAAACCGACGATCCACGAATTTTTCATCTGGGAAAACTCCACCTAAAGTGTAGAAATTGACAAACCAAGCCATAGTGTAGCCCCGACGGCAACCCGCTGTCAACTAGAAAGACACAGCCCACAAAAAGTCAAAATAGTAGGCATATTCCATGTGCCGTCCACCTAGAATCCTAGCAAAAGCTTGACTGCGAGCGGCACGGCGGAGCGTGCCTGCACCTTTTGCCGACTGGGTCCTGAAAGAATTAGGAAAAAACGGGTAAATACCCTGTTTGAGCTGTAGAGGCCGTGCCACTTTGCATTTCGCAAACAAAGGCGGACGCAGGGAGTCTCACGCTGGCTTTGAGGTTGATCGCTTGAAATAGATGTAGAGCGGAATGCCGGCGGCAATGAGTATCAGGCCGGCTACGGATTCGACCCGTTTGGTGATGAGCGTGTTGATGATTAGCCATACTGCAACGAAAATAAACACCAGCGGAACCACGGGATATCCGAGGGTTCGATACGGACGATCGGCATCGGGAAAGTTCCGCCGAAGCACAAATATCGATGAGGTTACCAGCGCATAAAAAATCCACGCAGCGAACAGCAAGCAATCCGTCAGTTGATCAAAAGTGCCAGAGAGCGCCAGCACGGAAGCCCAAATAGCTTGAACGACCAAGCAAGCAACTGGCGCCCGCGTTTCGGTGTTGAGCTGACCTAGCCGACTGAAAAAGAGGCCGTCGCGAGCCATCGCAAAAGGAACGCGTGCGTTCGCGAGAATGGAACCGTTCAGGGCACCACAGGCAGAAACGACGAAAACCAGGGCTATGAAGCGACCGCCGAAATCGCCAAAAAATGTACCGGCCGCTTTGCTTGCCACGGGAAGTGCATCGCGATACTGTGTTGAGTTCGATGAGCGAATCTCTTCAAACGGCAAGGCATAGAAATAGCACAAGTTCAGGACGCAGTAGATCGCCATGACGGCAACCATTCCAAGAATTAAAGCTCGCGGTATGTTCCGTCCCGGGTTTCGTACTTCACCGGCAGCCATCGGCATATTGTTCCAACCATCGTATCCCCATAGTGCGGCCAACATAGCGGTACCAAACAGCGTCCAACCGCTCCAAACAGGCGTGTCTACGGGTTGGCGAAGGTGGCTCCAAGTGGCTGTACCGGATGCGGCAAAAACACCAATAACCACAAATGCAATCCCCGCAACTTTGAGAACAGTCAGCACCAATTGAACTCGTCCGCCGACCATGACCGTCAAGCAATTGATGCCGCTCATCAAGAGAATGACGGCAACTGCCACAATCTGTTTCGCACCAAATTGCCAGTGCACGGTTTGACCAAGCAGGCTAACGTCGCGTTCAAGCCAAACGGCTCCGAGCGGCAAAAAGCTGGACAAAAAAATCGCTAGGCCGGTACCCAGGGTGGCAATGGAAGCACTACCGGCGACGATAAATCGCTGCCAACCAAAGAGAAAAGCAACGGCTTCCCCATAGGATTTACGCAGGAAAACGTATTCGCCGCCAGCTTCAGGCATCATGGCCCCCAATTCCGCATAAGTCAACGCGCCCGCCAAAGACAGAAGTCCTGCAGCTACCCAGGCGAGCAAAACAAGGGCCGGCGTGCCAACGGCCTGTGCCATCGGCGCAGCCTTTAGAAAGACCCCGGTGCCAATCACCGTACCAATAACTAACGCCGTTGTGTCAACTAATGAGAGTCCGCGTAGCAGTTGAGCAGTCGCTCGATTCATGTGATTTGACCTTGTTGGATTGCAGTCTCTAAGCTTCGATTGACACTCTCTCAGCTCGCCCAGAGTCGCTGAAAAAGAAAAGGGTAACTATAGCTCCTTTTCCGACACTCCTCGCCCAAGGCCAGCACTATTTCTTTCTGTTCGTACACGCGCAGGTGGACGGCACATGGAATGTGCCTACTACTTTGACTTTTGTCGGCTGTGTTTTACTTGTGCTTGTAAGAATTCGAGAATCAGCGAAAATCGCCATGAGGGCGAACTCTGTGACCAGACGTGTCAACAATGGAATGCCTAATGAAGTCTGCTACGTCCGCTAGCATTCTTCATCCTGATCGGAACTGCAAGGAGGTTTTTCATTTATGGCAACTACCAAGATTCCGTTTCGTCAACGTCGCCCTCTCCTCGAGCAATCACAAACGCTGCAACTGTATTTTTTGGGTTGGTCCCAACCGATTCTGCATGCAGCCTGCGACTTTTTGCTCAAGCACTACACTCGCGGTAACAATTGGGACATGGACAGATGCTTGCTGGTCCTACCCGGAGGATTGGCAAGCCGACGCTTAACGCAATTGATTGCCAGTCGAGCCAGCGAACTCTCGCTTGTGCTTCGGCCACCCGAATCGCTCACCATCGGTACACTTCCTGAGCAGCTTTATACGGCGAAGCTCCCTTTCGCGAGCGATCTGGAACAAGTCCTGGCATGGACCAAAGTGCTCCGTGCCGCCGATCGAGAAATGCTCAAGCCACTGTTATTCGAAGTGCCAGATTCCACTGAACTACGACCGTGGATGGATCTGGCGCGAATGCTTAGCACGCTTCATCGTGAGCTTTCCTCGGACCTCGTCGATTTCGATGACGTAACGACCGAGCTCAAAGACTCCTCAGAAGAGATACGTTGGCAAGTACTCGCGAAATTGCAGCGAGCTTATCTCGATGAACTTCATCTGGCTGGCTTGTGGGACGTGCAATCTGCGCGGCGGTTTGCAATCGATCATGAGGAAGTGAAAACGGATCGCGAAATTATTTTAGTGGGTGCCGTCGACTTGAACCGAGCTCAACGCCGCTTTCTTTCCGCTGTTTCGGATAGCGTCCACGTTCTTGTCGGTGCACCATCCTCGTATGCCGCAGGTTTCAACAACGACGGAACCCTTGCGTCCGACTATTGGCAAGACATCGAAATCCCAATCGACGACGCTCACTTGCACGTTCGCTCGAGCGCCAATGATGCAGCCAACGAGCTGGCAACACAGCTCGCCAAGCTTGGGGACGATTACTCTGTTCACGATATTACTGTGGGAATCCCCGAACCTCAGATTGTACCCGCATTGCAAGAAACGTTGGCTCGCAGCGGGATCGCACTGCGTTATGGACCAGGCACCTCTGTCACTCAGACTCCTCCAATGCGAGTCGTCGAACTCCTTGGCGAATACCTTGTTGACGGTTCCATTGATGTCTTCAGCAGCTTGGTTCGTTCGCCCGCAATCCACGCTTGGCTTATTCGAACAGCAACAATAAACAAGTCCACTGTCGAAACCGCTTTGCCTCTCGATTTTTTATCCAAGCTGGATGAATACCAAGAGGCGACTCTCATCCGCAGTGTCAACATTCCTGAATGGCCAAAAGGCAAAAGCCGAGATGTCTTCCTTAAGGTGCTCGGCCAGGTCGACGCGTTGGTCAAGCCGCTGCGAATGCTCAATGCCAAACTAACGTCGTGGGCAGCGCCGCTTCGCGATGTGTTGAAGTCGATTTACGAAAATGTCCAAGTCGATCGGAACGAACTCGTTGGCAATCTAGCTCTGCGCGCTTGCGGCGAAATTAATTCAGCTTTGGACCGACTCGCGGAACTGCCAGCCAATCTCGATACGGTCGCGACGTTTCAAGAAACGATGGTTTGGTTACAAAACCAACTCGAAAAGGTCAACGTTCCGCCGCCGCAAGATGAAACCGCCATCGAAATGCTTGGCTGGTTGGAATTGACGCTGGACGATGCCCGTATCTTAATGCTTACCGGGTTGCACGACGGGATCGTGCCAGAAAGCGTCAACGGAGATCCGTTTTTACCAAACCAGCTCCGCTCGCTGCTCGGTTTGATGGATAACGCACGTAGATATGCTCGGGATGCTTACGCCATGTTAGCGCTGATTCACTCTCGCGAACGCGTCGAATTTGTACTCAATCACCTAAGCCTCGACGGAGATCCTCAAACTCCCAGCCGGTTGCTGTTAGCGGTGCCATCCGATTTGCTCGCGCACCGCGTGAAGCGATTACTGTCACCCAAAGAAACGCCAGTAGATCAATTGGTCTATGACTCTTGGACGCCTCGCGATGGTCAAACCAATATCCCGATCCCAGTACCCGCCCCGGACAAATTCGTTCGCGACATGGCTGTTACCGATTTCAAGAAATACGATCAGTGCCCCTATCGCTTCTATTTGAACAGGGTCGAAAAGGTTAAGGCGTTCGAGCACGAACGTTTGGAACTAGACGGAGGAGGATTCGGCGATCTGCTCCACGTCTGCCTCGAAGGTCTCATCGACTCTCCCGTTGCAGCCTCGACCGATCCCAAATCGATCGCCGATTGGCTCATCGATCAATTGAAAACCATCGCGAGATCAAAATTTGGCGTTAGCCCAACGCCCGCGTTGCAAATCCAACTTGAACAGGCCGAACGCAGGATCGAAGCGTTTGCAGTCCATCAAGCCGCACAAGCCGCTAATGGATGGCGCATCAAATACATCGAGCACCAAGTCGAAAAGTCAGACGGTGTAACGCTCGATATCGATGGCAAGTCAATGATCATTCACGGCCGAATCGACCGAATCGACTACAACCAAAGGGATGGCAAGTTCAACGTTTGGGATTATAAAACAGGTGACCATGCGGGCAAACCCAAGGAAGCTCATTTAAAGCCGAACGGCTCTTGGACCGACTGGCAATTGCCACTCTATGGTCTATTGATCAAAACTCTAAAAATTGAGGACTTGAGCAAAGTTAATTTCGGCTACATCCTGCTTCCCAAGAATCCTAGTGAAACACAATTTATCACCGCCGATTTCACTCTCGAGCAACACGCGCAAGCGATCGAATCCGCCAAAAATATTGCTCGAAATGTCATGGCTGGCCAATTTTTGCCCCCGAAATATAAGGGAATCCATTCGAACGATGACTATAACGCGATCACGCAATATCCCGTCGTGCGACGCTGGGACCAATCGATCGCAATGGCTGAACAAGATGCTAAACGCCAGCAAGAGTTAGCCGCAGCCATCCACCCTGTCCCTGAACTCAGGTTGGATGAGAACCCAGCCTCCGACGTAAAGTTGAAAAGCAGCGAATCAAAGCTGCGACTGGACCGTTCGCATGAAGCAATCGCCAAACGCCGACACGAAGAACAAGAGGTCCCTCCGAACAAACTGAGACTCGATGTGCATCAAGCCAAGGGGCAAGCTAGTCGCGATTGGTTCACACCTCAGATGATTCTCGCTTCGGCTGGCACCGGCAAAACGTACAATCTCGCAAGCCGGGCGCTGCGATTGCTATTCACGGATCAAGAGCTCGACTCGATCCTTGCGACTACCTTCACTCGCAAAGCTGCAGGCGAAATCCTACACCGCATCCTCAGTTGGTTGTCGGATGCGGTTGAGGAGAAGGAAGGCTTCGAGCGATTGGTTGGCGTTCTCAAACCGCTTGAGATTACGAAAGACACGGTCCGCTATCAATTGGGTCGACTCTGTTCGCATTTGCACCGATTCAGAGTTAGTACTTTAGACAGTTTTTACTCGCAACTCGCGAAATCCTTTGCCCTAGAATTGAAATTGCCACCCGGCTGGTCGCTGTCCGATCCCTTTCAAACGGATCAACTGCAACATGAAGCCATTAGCCGCATGTTCGATACGATGGACCGTGCAACCCTGAGGTCGCTCGTATCTCAACTGTCCAAAGGGGAAGCAACTCGCAGTATCCGTCGCGAGATTGAAACGGTCGTCACATCGGGCTATGACTTGTTTCGAAAGACGACCGAGGAGGCGTGGAATCAATTGGATGTGCCTCGCGGTCCAACGGTTGAACAAGTCGAAAAGTCCCTCGCCATGTTTCGCGTTTCGAATGTGGAACACAAATCGTTCGCAACCGCCCGCGATAAAGCTGTCGCTAAATTCGAAGCAGGCGAATGGGCGGAGTTTCTCGGTACGACCTTGGTGAAGAATTCGGACGACGAGACACCCAAGTACTCAGGCAAGGAACTCAGTGACGACGCAGTTAAAGCTTTGAAGATACTCGCCAAGAAAGCGGCCGTAGAAGAGCTTGCAAGCCGCCGGGCACAAAACGAAGCTGCTTACCGTTTGCTTGCGAATTATCATTCGCAACTTCAATTAATCAAGACTCGCAAACGAATCGTATCGTTCGATGATATTGCCGAACGTCTCTCGCAATGGATGCAAGAAACGATCGCCAAGAATCGCGATCCCGATGAGCCCAAGAATCGCAACCCCGATGAGCCCAAGAATCGCAACCCCGATGAGCAGAGTATCGCCAATCAACGGGTTACGAATTCAATCGACGACGAAGGCATGAAGAACATTTCCTACCGACTTGATTGCCCCGTGAATCATCTGTTGCTCGACGAGTTTCAAGATACTTCGCCCATGCAGTGGAACATCATCAAACCCTTTGCCGAAGCGATCGTCCAAGGGACGTCGAAAGACAAGTCGTTCTTCTGCGTTGGGGATAGCAAACAAGCCATCTATGGATGGCGAGGCGGCGTCTCCGAAATTTTTGAATCCGTTGGCAATCAAATCGAACGCGTTCGCCAAGAGAAATTGGTCAAGAGCTATCGCAGCTCGCCTATCGTGATCGACTTTGTCAATTCTGTTTTCACGCAACTTGCAAAGCATGAACGTTACTACAACGATGACGAAGCCGAGATCATATCGAGCGACACGCAAGCGGTGACCGACTGGATGAATCGGTACTTCACCAACCACGAAACGACCAAAGACTGTCTGCCAGGCTATGTCGAGTTTCGAAATGCAGACTGCGAAAAGAACCGCGACCAAGAGGGGGAAGAAAGCAGTTATGGGTTGCTTGATGAAGTTGCCGATCGCATCGCAGAACTGCACAAAGCTTCGCCACATGCCGAGATTGGAGTGTTGACTCGCACGAATCGAGATGTCGGAAAGGTAATCGGATTGTTGCGAGAACGTGGTGTCGAAGCAAGTCAAGAAGGTGGCAACCCGCTCATCGATTCGTCTCCGGTTCTGCTTTTGTTGAGTGCGATGAAGCTAGCGAATCACCCATCTGACTCGCTGGCTTATTTTCACGTCAGCCACTCACCGCTGATGGAGAGTCTGCCGAATGAGATCGCTGAGCAATCGATCCTTTTATCCTCGTTCTTGCGCGAACAACTCGATTCGTTCGGCTTTGGTCGAACGCTCGGTAATCTAAGCAACTTGTTGGCCAATCATTGCAACACACGGGATCAAGACAGGCTCAAGCAGTTCGTTCAACTTGGCTATCGATTCGATGCGTTGCGAAACCAACACATTCATGATTTTGTAGAGTACGTAGAGCGGCAAAAGGTTTCGGTACCTGGAATGAGTTCGGTCCGTGTCATGACAATCCACCAGTCTAAGGGGCTTGAATTCGACGCAGTGTTTCTGCCCACGCTGGACCAAACGATCATTTCGAGGCCACCAACATTTGTGGCTATGTACGATGACCGAACGAAGCCACCCATCGGTGTGCTTCGTTACATGAACCGCGATATTCAAAAGCACCTGCAAGATTCATGGCGAATTGCCTTTCGAGAATTTGCGAACCAGCAACTTGCAGAAGCATTGTGCGTTTTTTATGTAGCCCTAACGCGAGCACGACAAGCTTTGTATCTCTACACATCGCCCTCATCGACACCCAAGAAGCGATGGGGCTCGGTATTGCATTCCATCTTTGCGACACAGGGCCAGAGCGAGCAGCCAGGCATCACAGTGGCGAGCTTTGGCAATCCTAATTGGTACGAGCGACTTGAGACGACCCTGCAAACCGATCCAATCAATGCACCACCATCGCGAGCGATTCAAGAGCGAAGAGTTAGAACGATACGACTCAATCTCGCAGCGGATTCCGTTCGGCGCCTGCCTTGGCTGCGCCCAAGTGCTCCCAGTCGACCGGCGATGGTTGATTTAGCAACCCAATGGGCGGGAAGCAATTCGTCTGGCGCTGTCGTTGGAAAACTGGTGCACCGTTGGTTCGAAGAGATTCGTGGTTGGATCGAAGACTTCAAACCGAGCAAGAAGCGCCTCAAAGAGATCGCGGGCGCGACGCTAACGCAAGAAGAAATGGCGCACGTTAAGATCAACGAATGGGTCGATCGGTTCGTGCAGTATTGCGAGAAGCCTTCGGTGTTGCTTGCGCTCAGTGCCGATCGCTACCGAGCATGGCATCAGCCGAGGATGTTGCATTTGGAGGTGACGAACGAGCGGCGATTACTGCAGATTATTGATGGTCAGATGCTGAGTGGTGTGATAGACCGTTGTGTGCTGGGCTTCGATGGCGACCGAGTGGTTCGAGCGGAAATTTTGGATTTCAAAACCGATCGTAGACCTGACTCGATAGCCATCGACGAATGGACGAAAGAACGAGCCGAGGTTCACGGCACTCAGTTGCGATACTACCGCCGAGTGCTTTGTGAGCAATTTGGGCTACATCCAAACGACGTCCAACTCAACTTGTTGCTGTTGAGCGAAGACCTGCAAGTTTCGATCAGCTAGTGCTTTTCAAAATCGCCTCAAACGCCTCACAGCAGATTTGCTTGTCATACAATCGTTCAGCCAGTGCGCGGCCTCGTTCACCCATTGCTTTCAATTCGCTGCGTTCCATCCTAAGAGAATTTCGAATAGCCTCGGCGATCGCATTGCGGTCACCCGGTGCTACATTCCAACCAATCCGCTCTTTTTCGACCAATCGCCAAACTGCGTTTCCTTCCGGAACAATTGCCAGCACGGGAGTACCACTCGCAAGAATGCCATAAAGCTTGCTAGGTGCCAAACAACCGGTAATGGCTGCGTCCATTGAAACGATGTGGAGATCCGCCGCAGACAAGCTTGCGGCCAGAATTTCACGAGGTTGGTAGTCAAAAAACCTTACATGGTCATAGCCGGCGGACTGAACCTCCAGTTCGTGGCGTTTAGCCCCGTTGCCGACCAACGCCAATGTTATACGACGCTCTGCGACATGATTTGAAACCAACCTCATCGCATCAATCAACACATCCAGTCGTTGCGTCAACCCCATATTTCCTGAGTGCATAACCACGAAGTTGTCATCCAGACGCTGTTCCGCACGAAATGGATTGTTAGACTTGATCGGAGTAACAGTCGAGCAGTTCATCCAGTTTGGGACAATTTGTAGCTTCTTTTTGGGAATGCCCCAACAATCGACGAGTCGATGGCGCATATCCTCGTCCAGAACCACAATGCAATCCGCACGCAAGTATTCCGCTTTTAATCGATTGCGAAGGAATCGAATCGGAACGTTGTTCTTGGCAACGCCTACCGCAACAGCGACGTCTGGATAAATATCTTGAAGGTAATAGATGAGCCTGGCTTTCCGTCGTCGAGCCATCGGGCCCACAACGAGCGGCAAAAGGAACGGATCTGTTTCGCAGACGATAATCTCAGATTTGATGTTTGTATTGCTGTTTCGCTCGGCTGATGAACTTTCATAAATCGGTGCGACGAAATTCTTTCCCGTCGTTTTTCCCCACCGCCTTACGGCCAGCGTAAAAGAAACTAGATTCCGAACTCGAGCAAATCTTTGGCTTTTTGGGAGCTGGCTATGAAGCAATCGATGAATCGCTACGCCATTTCGAGTTTGGACCCCCGAACGAACGAATGTTTCGTTTTCGATTTCCCAATTTGGCTGTCCTGCAATGGCGGTTACCTCCCACCGCGGCGCCAGAAACTCGCACAACTCGGTCAGTAATTGGCCCGTCGCTTCGCTGTCCGGCCAATAGCATCGATTAATAAAACAAACGCGTGACAAATGTTAGGTGTTAGGTGTTAGGTGTTAGGTGTTAGGTGTACTGCCATTCTCGGCCGTCACGTGTCAATGATCGCTACTACTCGGCACCAGACGACTCTTGCCAATCGCTTCAATCGTCTCAATCACATCCTGGTTGTCCGGCATTTTCTGTTTCAAATACTCTAAACACTCGATCGCCTCCTCGAACTGTTTCAATTTCAGATGTAGCATTGCGCGGTCCTGCCAAACCGCGAAGATTTCTGGTGATGAGCGGTTGATCTCCCGAAGCAATTCAATCAGTGGTTCAATACGCGAGGGCTGAATCTCGGAACGCCTCATTGCAAACTTCGACGCAACGACACCGTATGCGGGCGAAACTTGAGTCAACTTTCCAAATGAATTTACAGCAGTCGCTGTTCTGCTGTTAGATAAGTCATCAATAACGCTCACCAATTGCTTCAGTCCAGCATCCTCACCGTTTGCAATTTCTTTGCGGACTCCATCCAACCAATGGTCATCGCTATTCTTGGCCGTTTTCTCCAACAGTGTCAACAGCTCCGGCGACTCGGGGTACAACTGCACAGCCATAGCGATCAGCGAACCATTGCGACTGGCATTGGAGGCGCTTGTTGGCTTGGGGAAAAGAACATCGGAGACGACCGATCGAAGGCAAACCGCAGCCAATTTTTTCCTTAATGTTGGTTGATCAAATGGCACTACATTTTCAAGTCGTTTGATCAAAAAACTCTGCGCTTCTTTGATGCTGCCTGCCATCACGAGACAATCAAAGGCCGCAGCAACGGTTTCGGGTAAATGCGAATCGGCTTCAGGGGAGTCCCAAAAGTTTTGAGATGCTTTCCAGGCAATTTCTTGTCCAAAAACAGGGTCTACTGCCGATTTGGCTTCTGCCGCCCAAGCGATGTCACGCAGAAAAGAAGGCGACTCGGCTCGAAAGTACTCGTCCGCTTCCGTAAGCAATAACAACCTGTCCTCGGCAGCTAAATCAACAGAAACACGCAGCGATTTTTCAACTAGAATTTTACCAAGCGTTCGTTTAGCAATCGCATGCACGGATGCGTCCGCTACGAGGGATCTAACGCTTTGTTCGATGGCGGCCAAGTCCGCAAAAGGCATGTCCAGGTTATCATCCAATTGTTGCATAGCTATCCATAGATTTGCCCGAGCAGCGAAAGCCCCATTCATCTTGAGAACTTTGCGCATCGCATCGAGCGCTTTTCGCATTTCCGACTGGGATTTCCCTATCATCATCCCGATTTGATCGCTCTGGGGTTCCGTGGAGCGAATTTCATAAGCCAAATTCAAATAGTATTCCGCTTTGGAAACGGAAATGATGGCTGACTGAAAACGAAGGGAATCATTCTCTGGATTCCATAAAGTCAATCGTTGTAGGCAAATGGAAGTTTCTACGAGTAGCCGCTCATGTCCCAAATTATCCTGTACCGGCCGAAAAGAGTTACGAACGGGCAGATCGTTGAGTGAAATCTCGAGAGTTGCAAAATTTTGGTCTCGCATCTGTTCATAGCGATGTTGTATTCGCGGTTCGACAACGAGCGTGCTGTATCCGATAAGCAGCATAGACACGACAGCCAAAACGATAGAGGGAATGCTCCATCGAAGATAATCGCTTTTGGAGGGTCGCAAATCATTCGACGTTATTTCTTCATCGCTCATTTGAAATACAGAGGAATTCCACTTGGGTACAATCCAGCTTTTCCGAAGCCGCAACGGAGAAACGCCAACGCACCCAACAGGGAGGCGGAAATCAATTTTTTTCCATGTGTTTAATATGCGTAGCCAAAGAAATCATAATCAAATTGATAGATTGAATTGACAAGCGAACGAAGTCTCGTTTCATCAAATGTCACTTGAGTCTGTTTGCTGGTGTTCGATTTCTCAGTCAGATCTATCTCGATCCCTGCAAACGGGAACGACGTCCCAGCAACATGCTCAAGGTGAAAAACTTTGTCGACAAGCTGTCCTTGATTGTCATCGAGGACGTAGCGAGTCTGGCTATGAAAACAGGGGTCCACGGCTTCAATCTTCTCGACCGGCAGACGTGCGTAATGTTCTGCAAATTCTAATATCGAAGGAAAGGTACGCAGATGACTACGCGCTTTCTGAGATCCTAATACATCTTGTGTTCCACCGTTGAAGACGAAATTAAACGCAGAAATGAATCGATCATATGGATCGCGGCAAACTGCAAAGGAGGCCTTGCCCATGAACATTTGCTCATCCGCAGCAAGATACCATGCGGCAGTCCTGTGTCCAATGTAACGACCATAGATTTGCCTTGATATATTTGTCCCCGCATTTTTCGGGATGTGAATGAACAAGGGTAGGACCGGATCCCTCATACAGTTCGGTATTGGAACGTCAAAAATCTTCTCGGACGCGCGTTTTATAAAAGCTGGACCGTGCGTACCAAGAATATGGGTCATCCTACCCTGATAATCATTCGGAAGGAAAAGAGAGGCCGCTTTTTTGAACAAGAATCGATTATTACTAATCTCAAGTTTCTTCCGCATAGGTATCGGTGAAACGGAAAGTGCTTTTTCTAAAATCCTTGCCATTCCATTTCCAAAAGCTTCGGTTGGGACACGCTCACCCAGAATTCGCCGACTCGCATCGCCAAAATCCGATCGCGGAAAGCTTGGATCGGCAACTTGAACTAGTCGCTGGGCAAGCTCCGATGTTTGCAAAGGTGGAAACGTGAAACCATTTTTGCCTTGGTCAACTAGTTCTTCCGCTGCACCCACATTGTTACTGGATATAATTGGCAAACCACATGCCATTGCTTCGTTGATTACAAGTCCCCAAGGCTCAGAAATGGCCGGATGAACGAAGCAACCAGCGTGGGCAGCAAATATCGGTAATTCTTTAATTTGCCGAAATCCTGGAAAGAAGACCGTCGAGTGATTTTGCAACGAGGACATACCTTCCCATGGGGCAGATTCGGAGACATTTAACTTACGAGAGCGGCAATGGTTCATCAGAGATCTCTTCAGCTTACCATCACCTAGCAAACAAAGATCCCAAGCTCGTACCGACGCTTTGTAGGTTATCTGATTATGGGTAACATATTCTCGATAAGCATCAACTAATCTTCTCAAATTCTTTCGTGGTATAAATCGATTTGATGCCAGGAAATACAAGTTCACATCTTGGATTACACGATCATTTGCAGACTGCCTTGCGAAGTAGTCGTTATCAACAACATCGTACCCTAATTCGACGAATTCCTTCGGCATACCAAGATTCGTAAGATAATCACGATGCGATAACCCACCGACGATGGCCGCGTCAAAACTACGAACGATGGACGACTTCCACGTTTCTTTCCACCAAACTCTCAATCCGTCCGCCTTGCGGGTCTCACTCATTAAAATAGCGATTGCACCGTTTTTCTTACACCATTTCAGGCTTTCCCTTGCATCGACCGATCTCCAACCGGCTATTGCTACGGCGTCTGGCTTAAGTCGATTCAGCGTTTCATTTACGCCCCGACATAATTCGCGATCCGAAATGGATTCATATGCTCTACCTGGAAAAATTGTCGCAACGGATGGACCGCCGTTTGGTTCGAATTGGTGGTGATCGATTTTTTCCCAAGCGTAGGTAAGATCGTTGCTTGCAATCTCCAATCCGAAAACGTTCCACCCAAGAGCCCTACAAGCAACTGCTGCGGAACGTAACCTAACAACATGATAGGGACCAAAACGTGCGAAATGGATCGCTAAATTTTTCATCATGAGCAAATCTTTTTAACGGTTTTCCCGTTTTGGGAAGTTTCGTTTGGATTTAGATCTAGAGTAAGTAATTTAATCACAAGCCCTGACTTTCGCGTCGAACGACTTCCAGTGCTGGCAGTGATTTTTTGTGCACCATTTCTCTAAATGTCAAGAACATTTGTCGATAACCAATGATTTGTTCCGTTGGAATGGGCGAATCACTTCGAGTCAGTAGCTGAAATTGGAATGTGACGGGTTCTATTGGGTTATTGAGCGACCGAATTTTTCTAACCATTGCGGAAATCAAGTTTTTTGAAATTCGCGACCGAGCGTCGTTTTTCTCCATCCCGCTTTCGGAATCATAAGGTGCGCCATTCCCATCGAATAACGAGAAATGCAATACGGCGTGTTCGCCGCTCATGTTTTGCAGTCGGCATTCATAAAATGGCCATTGAATCGGTTCGTCGTCCGCTGTCGTCTCCACGCGAATTCGTTGTTGCTCTTTCCAACCGGTCGTTTCGTAGCATATCCAAAGTGGATGCCAACCGCGAAACGGAAAGTCGAGTGACACAACTTGGTCCGCATTCTCTCTCGAATATTGCCATATTCGAGAGTATTGCCCCAAGTTATCATTGGAAACGCGAGTCTTTGTGGTGAATCCAATTTGCTCGCTTCCTAGCAATTGATTAGGGAAGTCCCCCTCTTTTGGAAAAATGTTCGCTAATTGTGACGCGAATAAAGGTGGATTGGCGGATCGAGGCCAGAACGCCAATAAATCGGCGATACAAAAAGGAAAAAAGAGTAACAAAACGAAAGGCACCGCGAAAAGGCCTTTGAAAACAGCCATACTTGAGGTTTTTGAAATTGCCCCGATTCCCCGATCTTGTTGATTGTCTGAAAGACCTTTCGCGTTGAAGTCAAAGTTCGAAAAAAGACAAACAAAATAGTTCAGAAACTGAACGGAACTCCAATGTGCAAAAGCAGCTAGAGAGAAAGTTACGAAACCCAGAATCGTATGGATAGCCCCAGAGGTTAAATCAACATTCAAGAACTCGAGAGCGAAAACAATCGAGTAGATTCGCAACAAATTTCCTAGGATCGCCCAAAGCGGGACTGTCACAATTGTGATCAAACTTACCACAAGTCCGGCCCGACCAATTAGCAGCAGGACTCCCGCAACAGCCATTAATGCATATTGGCTATCGACTCCACTGCAGGCTTCCTCGACGAACAATGGTCTCGCGGTAATCTCAATAATGTTACCTTTTTGGAAATGTAGAATTCCTGTTAAGTCCATCAAACGGCTAGAAATGTTTGCCGATAGACCTTGTAGGACTTGAACAAGTGTTCGATCCATTTCGAGAGGTAGTGGAATAGTCACGGCGAGAAGACCACAAATGCCACAAATCCTCAAGGTAGTTAGATTTCCGAACCTACCAAACGCCCAGCTGACACACAATAACACACTTGCCACATGCGCCAACCATGGGCTGTATAGGACCAAGGCGATCAAGCACAAAAGGGTTGCTATTCCAGAAAGAACCCAAGATAGCCTGACGCGAACGATTGAAATTAGCGCTTTTGATTGTCCTTCCGAGTAAAAGAAACTGCACGAGGCACAGATTGCAAGCGGGAAGAACTGCATATGCTCTCGGGACCAAAGGTACATTGCCTGAAAAAAAAGCAACGGCGCAAGAGCAATCATTGGCAAGACAAGTGCATACCAATCCCAGCGATTCAACCTTATCAAGTTGGACTTCATCGAAGTTTGCAAGTGTCAAGAAAGATATAAGGGTTCATGGCGAAATGTTTGACGAAATGTCGGATTCACTCCGCACGAGAATTGGTTTGGCAGGCACACCTGCCACGGCAGTTCCTTGTTCAACATTTCGAATCACAACAGCACCCGCCAGGGTTCGGCTACCCATTTTCATCGTTACTCCTGGTCCAATAAAACTTTGGGCTCCGACCCAGCAGCTTTCTTCAACCACGATTGGTTTCGTAATCAGCGAGAACATCTCGCTCGAAAAATCGTGCGATCCGGTGCATAAAAACGACCGCTGAGAAACGCAGCAATTGGAAGCGATTGTGACTCTATCCAGGGACTGAATCATTACGTCATCCCCAATCCAGACATCGTCACCTAGCTCCAGTCTCCAGGGCATAGTGATATTTACTCGCGATCGAATTACCACTCTAGTACCGATTTTCGCTCCAAATGCTCTCAGAATCCGAGCCTTCCAACGCGACGGAAGGGGAATAGAGTGCATAAATACGGCAGCCCTAACAAAAATCCAGCATCCTTCGCAAACTTTTGATACGCCTCGATCGAAGCCACGATTGCTGAAGCGTCGCAGGTTAATGTAATTTGACAAAGTGCTTCTTCGCGCAACTAGCGATGCATTAAACGAAAGGTAGTCAAAAGCAATTTTATCAATGGAGAATTGATTTTGTGTGCATAAATGGCAACTTGGAACGAAACTTGTTTTTTATCATGCATCTAGGTGAACGCAACTGGGTCGGCAGTCACCTTGAACGATCCATTGATAGACCGACAAAAGCTGTTCCGCGATTCTTGGCCAGGTAAAGCTATCGGTAACGAGTCGCTTTCCTTTTCGTCCCATTTCGGCTTGTTCACTGTCCGTTTGGTAAAAGAATTTCAGAAGCCCTTCCGCAATCGAATCTGCCGTTATGTCGACCTGGATTGCGCAGCCATTTCTGAAGCCAATATCGAGATTGCACTGTGGAGTCATAATGACAGGAAGTCCTGACTCCCAGGCTTCCAGAACGGCAATTGGCAATCCTTCACTTTTAGAGGGTAAAATGAAAAGCCGAGCTTCATCCAAAACTTTCTGCTTGTCTACACCGAATAAAGGACCACTCATCGAAACAGATCCATTGAGTGACATTGTTCGAACTAGTGATCCCAGTTCTCGTTCGTGCCCGCCGTCATCCCACCCGATAATCCTTAGATGCCAAACCTTCAGAATCTCTTCCGGCATCTTTCTCCAAGCATGGATAAGATTGACTAGGCCTTTCTTAGGGTGCAGGCGTCCAATAAATATCACTTCATGTTTTTTTAGCAGCGGTAAACATCCAATTCGATTTTCAACTCCATTTGGTAGGATGCAAACAGGGTTTTTCAGTCCAAGTTTCCTAATGTCATTTAGTTCATTTTCATTGAGTGCATGAATACATGTAGCTGTTTCGAGCATTTTGCGCTCTAAAAGCCAAAGTACTAACCTTTTTTTCCACAAACTATTTTGGAGAGCCCACCCTTCTAACATTCCGTGGGGAGAAACAATCGACGGTTTCTTGAATTTCGTCTGAAGCCGACGGGTCAGAAATGAAGGATAGGTCCAAAGACCGTGCAAGTGAACTAAATCGATGGCCGGACCTTTCTCGTTTGCGAAATTGGCGAGCCCAGTCGATCTTCGGTAAAACCTGGGAAAACTGCCTGGGAAAACGTTGGCGTCAATATCTTGCCATTCGTGTCGATCAGAACTCCACCGCGAATCCTCAACTCCGGCGGCGATAACTTGAACACCCGACCTCTGACAATACATGGCGAGAGATTTTTGGACACCGAAAATGCCGCCCGCCGCGTTTGAAAGGGATGAGCAAAGCGTCAAGACGCGAAGACTAGTAGACGGCATGTTCGACTGTTCGACTGCAATATTCACAACAAATTTAAAATAGTCTTTTGACTATTCAATAGTTAAGCCCATGTGACTTTAGAAGAGTAAAAAAACGTTTTTTTAAACAATCGATATCAACTGTTGAACAAAATTGTCGCTTCGGAAACAAATAACTGCGACGGCGCAAAATCAGTTAAGGTAACCACACGCTTTCCGTTTGCTTTCGCAAAGTCCAGAATACGAGACTTAGCAAGTGGAACGTTGCCGGTATCTGGTCCCGCTGACTTGTCGGAGTTGTCTAAGTAAAGGATGCCCGTGTTAGAAAGTAGTTGGAAAGCTCCAGCAACACACTCGTCTCGATAGCAACCATCCACCATGATCAAGTCGAATGGCAAGCTTCGATGTTCCTCGGAAACAGAAACATAGTCCTCAGAGGAGAGGCACAGTTTTCGAAACACATTTTGCCGAATTCCCAATCTCTTTCCGATCAAATCAAACCACTCGCTACTGTCTTCGTGGGATAGCAAAAATCCGCATCGATTAGCGTACCAAGCGGTTGAAGTTCCTGAACCAAATTCCAACACTCGAGACTTTGCATTTAAATGATTCGATAGGATTGCCTGTCCATCGTAAGAAATCCATGGTTGGACAGGGAGGCTCTTAAAGACCACTCGTCGCATTCCTGAGATGACAGCACGAGTGCCGTTTCGAACGATTCGGTCTACGGTTACTCTGTTCCCTAAATGATCATGCAAACGCGACTTTCTACCTACTCCGCCGACTAATAGCTTATTCCAAACCACGATACTTCTCTTCCTCGTATGTGCGCTCAACCTTACCAACAATTACCGAGTGCCTACTCGCGTAAAATCTGCCTGTATATAAGGAGGACCAGCAGAAACTGTTTTGGATCTTTTCGCGACAACCCTCAATAGAACCAAAGGTATAACGATGTAGATTACCCATGGAACGAATGCCGCTTCAACTCCTTGTGCTATGAACCAATGAAGACCAGCTGAAAGTCCCACATAGACCAGACAATGCCGCGGATCGGCAAATGCGATACATTTAGCGTAGAGATTCTCAAACGATCTCGCAATCCACCAAAAGAACACTGGTGTTAGGAGGCCAAATTGCAAAAAAACATTAGCAATTCCGCCTGCTGCTGCCCCTCCGGATAAAGCATATCCTACAACATCAAATACACCGTTTCCTTGCATCGGTGACTCAAACCACCCAGCGGAAAGATCCGGCTTATCGGGCCATATTTGGCGGGGAATCCAGCAAACCGCCAAGTTCAAGTAAGAGGTGCCGTACTGATATAGTCCGCTTCTGTACGCCGAAGTAACAAGATAGCAGTGATAAACAAATTCATTATCATTAACATTTTTAGCCTTATACATAAATGAATCCGCCACATTCAGCGAGAATATCTTGCTCCACTGGCGATCCGAGGAGATGCTATAGTCTCGAATCGTGACAAAAAGCAACATTAAAAAGCCCGTTGCGGTAAGTCCCGACAGCAGCATGAATCTGGAGGGTGATCTCCGCAGCGCAAGAGTAGGTGTAAACAACAGAACAATTGCCATAGGGAACATTGGACCGCGCCGTACTGTGATGATGTAGGGTACTAGGCATGAAAAAGCGAGGAATCCTGTGCATATCAATTTAATTCTACCTTCACGACCAGGCGTTTTTAGGGATGCCCAAAGCATCAATGCAATGGATGGATACGTGGCATGAAATGTCATATACCAGTACGCAGTTGTACCTTTCCAGTCTCGCTCTGACTGTGACAGGAAACTATAAGTTCCCGCGAAACCAATCAATGCCACGGCTAGGGAGATGTACCAGAGCAGGTTCCAATCGTACTCGACTACCTGTCGTTTAACCTTCAAGTATTTGACGCTTGGCTGCGCAATCACAATGGCAATGTATGTTAATAAAATGATGCCGAGCGACAAAATTTGATCGGTTCTGTCAAGATAACTCCCCATCTGAGACTGCGCGCTAAAGCTAAGAAATATATAGAAATAGCTGCCTAGAAAAACCGAGGTGAACTTGAATGAAAGCATTTTCCTCGGAGTCATTAGAGAGGAAATGACAACGCCCGCAAACAGTAGAAAAATTAAAGTATTAACGAGGAATATAAGGAAGTTACTATCGATCATACGAACGGTTATCCTGACATGCTGTCATCTTGAATAAATTGCCTTTTGAAAGCTGTGAACCAGTTTTTTCCCGTATTCATCGATTGTTAGCTCACTAACCCGTTTTCGCGAGTTCATCCCCATTTGGAGTCGGCTCGTTGGATCTTCTTTCAACAAGGTAATGTACTGGATAAATGTCTCAATATCGTTTGGAGTTGCAACGAACCCGTTTTCGCCATGTTCGACGATTGTACCGCTGTTCGGCGTGGTAATGATAGGCAGCCCAGCAGCCATCGCTTCTAAAACTACTCCCGCAGCTCCCTCACAGGTACTTGGAAAGAAAAAAACGTCGAATTCATCAAGATGACGTCGTATCTGGGAACGGGGCACGGCCCCTGTAAAATTAACGTAAGGTCGGTACTCATCAATCCGTTGTTGATTTAGATAATTTCGCCCAACCATGGTAAACCGAACTCCTTCACCGTTCATTTTCTTAGCAATCTCCATGAAGATTGGAGCATTCTTCCTTAAATTCACTTGGCCAACAAAGCCAATCGTAAATTGATCTTTCTGTTTTCCGAAGTCGTTGCCATTGAGTATGGATTCGAACTCACCAGGATAGGGTATCAAATCGATTAGGTCAGCATCGACACCGCAAGCAACTAGACCATCAACTACATATCGAGAAGGAGCTACGATCCGATCTAAGTTCTCCCATGTTTTTTGTTCATTCTCCTGAACCAGATCGAACGCCTTATCTGTCACGGGATTCTCCCATCCCGGCCATCTTTCTTGTTGATACTGTGCTTGCTGCCTTTCGATAGCCGCAGGAGCAATCATTTGCTCACCTACAACGACAACTCCCTCACCCCGGGCATTCCTACATAATCGAGGATGAATATTTCGCACGTAACCATACATTCCATTTGCGTTGAGGGTTCCTTTTTTATCAATCCATTTGGCGGTCTCGAAAGCCATCCATTCAAAATATTCTTCATCCATTCGAAACTGACGTTTTGCGATAGCCCCTCGAAGCATAAGCCAAGGATTTGACCGCACCATTTCACTCGGAATGACTTCGCAGTGCCGTTCAAGCATTTTTCGCCCGAGCTTTGGCGAAATCATTTTCACCCCCCACCCGGCGAAGGCCTCCCAAGAGCCGGGAGGCGAATACCACGACGTAAACATGCTGTGCAAGCACCGCTCTCGATGAAGCGCTTGAGCAACGTCATAATGTCGTCTAGATCCGTCCATTATGTGAGCGACCCGGACCTTGTTCATGTTGAATTCCTGAACCATTCAGCAACCACAAAAACAATCCAAACTATAAACTTTGTCCACAGCCGAAAAAAATACTTGTATTTAGCAAAGCGCCTTCCCATTGCCTGGAGACACTTGCGAAACCATAGCGATCCTCGGTCCATTTTTTTAGTCGTTTGCAATCTATCTTTTCGCTTCGGATCCTTGATATCATCTTCAGCAGACCCACCTCAAATGCACTCCACTCGGTCCCATCCGTGATGATAACATCTTCGTTGTCCACACCAAGTTCTGCGGTTCCTCCTGCCGAAGTCGCAACGACGGGAATGCCCCTGGCCATCGCCTCCACCAACACAAGAGGGAGTCCTTCAACAAGCGATGGTAAGACTACCAAGTCAACGTTTTCGAGAACCTGTGAAAGCTGCGCATGATTGTACTCTCCATGTAATGAAACTCGGTCTGCCAAGCCGAGATGCTTAACCTTTTGGACTAAAACATCTTTATAGCCAGAGCCGCAATCACCACCATAAAAGTGTAGCTTGCTAAGTCCCAAACCACTACAATTCTTGCGTTCACTCCAGAAATCGATTAGCTGAGCTGGTCTTTTGTGATCGACGAGTCGACCAAGAAAGGCCACATTCAAAGTTCGAGTTGGAGATTCGCGAACACGGATACCGTCAGTGTCGCTCGCTTCTCTCGAAGTTAAAAATGGAATTGTTTTGACAGGAATCTCAGGCAAGAGAGTCTTAAGCTTGCGAGTCACTTCATTGGAGTTTCCAATTATCGCTGTCATACTTGCGGCTATTCTGTGACTAAGAGACTCTCGCAATGGGCAGTCAACGATCTCATGATAAATGCAATGACCTCCCAAAACACAGTATCTTTTGGCTACAAGATGCATCCTTCCTTCACCAATGCAGTAGACAACGTCGAATGACCTATTCATCAACAGCGGCCACCCCCAAATTGATACCGCTTTGCCAATAAATGAAAGCCTACCAAAGCCAAACGGAGGAACAATGATTCGAACTCCTTGTGACCTAAGTGCATTGAGTGACAAAGCGTCCCAATTGGTTGCTGCGGCGGCGATTGTCACATCCGCACCTTTGCTCTTTAAAATCCCACAAAGAATTGTCACGTGTGTCTGCGGCCCACCCACAACCAATCCGCCGCTGATTAATATCTTCCTCTTCGTCGGCGTTATCACCGTAGAATCACCTTCAAAAGCCATTTTGGAACCAGTCTAGAAACTAAAACAAGAATGATAGCACAGACGATTGCAATCTTAGATCCGTTGTAACAGTCCATTAGATTCCTCATCCGAAGTTCTGAGTAGGTTCCACGCCGTTTTTCGCAGAGTCCGGAACGCTGAAGCAACACGGCACGAGGAATATTTCGAAGATTAACACTGTAAAAAAGCACGTTTTCAATTTGGCCTCCTTGGTGGCGTAGATGCCCCTCTGTTTGGATTCTTGCCATATCGACTGCTGTCGCTAAAGCTTGACAATCCCCAACGTGACGATCGGAGTCATCAACCTCCAAGCAGCAGAGATTTCGGAAATGCACCCGCTTTCCACGCATGATTTCAAACAATATCGCCGTGTGTGGATAAATAGACTGTAAAAAGCGAGGACGAAAGTGCTCTAGATAGGCAGCTCGTCTAAAAACAAAATTACCAATAAACGTAGGATGGAACTTGCCAAGTTGCATCAGGCACTCGCGAACGTCTCGGAAAACGACTTGTTCACTAGACGCTGTTCTACTCCACTCACTCTTGCAATCTGCATTTTTCAGGTTGAGTATCAGGAGTGTATCTGCTTCTAAGTCGGAGCATGCCTTCAGCAAATCAACCACACCACGAGTCGCAAATATGTCGTCATCCCCGAGCAAAAAAACAAATTCGCCAGATGCAATTCGGACGGTAGCATCCATATTGACCGAGAATCCTTGATTCTTTGAAAACCGATGGAGAGCGAACCGCAGGTTTGGATTTTCATCAACAATCCGACCAATGACAGATGGTGTATCATCCGTTGAGCCATTGTCGCTAATACAGACTTCAACTTGATCCCCCAGTCGGTCCGTCTCAATTTGACTAGCTAAAATCGATAGATTTTTTTGTAAAAAATTGCCTCTGTTCCAAGTTGGAATACAGATACTCAGTTTCACAGACTTCGAATTTTTTAACTCTATTTTTATTCTCAGTTATATAAAATGCCGCAAAAAGTCTTTTGATTTGCCGCCAAGACTCCTGCTAAAGTCATCAATAACGATAGCCAAGAAGAATTACGCCAATAAGTGGGCCCAAAGTCGATGAGGTATAGCGAACGTGCTGAATTAACATTAAGACACCTACACAAACAGGATCTAACCCGTTTGCCGGTCGAAGCCTTCAATAAATTCCACTCTTCTACAAGTGCCCAAGGAGCAGTAAACTCTCGCGCTCGCGAATTATCGGCGGGGAGATATTTCGCAATCCTGCCTGCTCGAAACGGAACTCGATTTCTGCTCGCTTCTCCATGGTACCGTGAATTTCAATGAGAACGATTTTAGCACGGCGGAAAATAGAGGCATAGTTTTCAAATAGCTCGTACTCGGATCCCTCAATATCGATCTTAAGAATATCAATCTGTCTGTGATCAGGAATTACGCTATCTAAGTCAACATAATTCAACAATCGACCTCCTGCCACAGGTTCATTAACATCAACGCGTGAGGCCAGCAAATTTTTAGAATCATGATGTAAACATGCTGTCCCGCTCTTCCGACCCACCAACCCCTGAATAATGGTCGATTGTGCCAGAAGTCCTACTTCATCGACCAAACGAGTGATTCGTCTAACTAAGCTAGGAAGTGCTTCGACAAGAATATATTCAGCTTTATCTTCCCCAAATCTCTCTAAAATGCAAATATTACACAAAATGCTAAAGTGACCGCAATGCGCGCCCAAGTCTACAATCAACTTAGGAGAGTCTGACAAATGTTCAAATAGACGCCAATAATTGCTCGACAAAAAAACGTCACGACAGCTTGCTATTTCATGCTTTCCTCTAACGGATAGGTTTCCCTTACCAACTTGAAGAAAAACACATGGGATAAGCCACGATATTCTGCGAAATAGAAAACCAATTGAATTCATAGGTAACAACTTACTTTCAAACATTGGACTGCGTAAGATGAATAAATCATGCAACTTCACTCGGATCGCTGAAATGTGGCATAAAACTAATCAGATTCTCAAAAGAAGATCAATATCTCCCATTGCTTTCATGGCCTCTAGATCTTTACGTAATCGTATTAATCGAAAGCCGAAGCTAGGAAAGTAAATTAACATGCGACATAGCGGCACCAAAAACAATCGAGTAAGCCAATCCGAAAAATAAAAGTATCGGAACGAAATCTGGTCATATAGATAAATTGATTCGGATCGCCGGTTTGCATAGTAAGCTTGCGAAACGAGGATTGAAGTTATGTGAAAAAGGATTCGTTTGCTCTCGAGTATCTTTCTCGCAAGCGTCTTTCTTTCTTTTTGCGTCAGAGGTAAGTCGAGGATTATCATTCTCGAAACGGCAAATGGCAACCATGACCATCCGACATTGTCTGGGTTATCTGCGTTTCCAACTAAAATCGGTGTTTCGCAGAGGCAGGCAACTTTATCCTCACTAAGAACGCACAGAAGCATAACCAAATGTGGGGAACAGCAATACATGAAACGGTAGCCGTGTTGCAACTGTTCTTGAAACACTCCGCAGCGAAAAACATTTGTCGATATAAGACTTAAGTCAGCGTAGTAATCGATTGCATCTATAAAATTTGCACGCCCAGAAGTTACTTTCATTATGGGCCTATGATGATCTTGGACAGGGAAGTTGAAGTAAATAGCATTCGGTTCACTTTTTATTGCATCTAAAATAACAGAAATCGCGTTTTGAGCGATTTCATCATCATCCGACAGCAGCCACATCCATTCAGATTTAGACATCTCGAAGCACTTAACAATGTTTGCATTGCAGCCAATGTTGAATGGATTTCTGCTGACAGAGATCCTCGCTCCCGGATATGCTTTAAGGACGGGTGCTATACTCTCCTCAACGGGAGTTCCCGAACAATTGTCGAGAATTAGTATGCTGCATTCATCAGAGAGCTGGGGAATCAACGAGACTAGTGTTGCGTTCAGTAATGCATTCCGGTTATACGTCGGAATTGTGATGCATAGCTTTGCTTCCTTCACGCTTGCAACCGTTCTTTCAGTAGCCTGTAGGTTAGGACCGCGCAAATCGACCCAAGTAGTTGTATACATACTTGGAACCCTATAATTGCCATAATTTCAAATTTCGATGCAAGATAGTAAGTCCCCAATACCAACAGCAAGCCCATTAAAAGCGATTGGTAACAAAGAGGGTCTTTTTTATATGTCCGAAGATATATTGAAAGAACCGCTGTTATGTGCCCAAACACCCATGCAAGACTTAATAGGCAAAAGCTACTAAAGTCTAAGAATCTGGTAGCATAATGGGAATTTGTTAAGTCCAGAATGAAAACGCAGAATATCATAGCAAACGATCCGACGATCTGAAGGGCTATCGACCGAGTGGCATTGGTACGAAACACTTCTTCAAGCTCAATAAATTTCCTTGCCGCAATTAATCTCCCCATCGCGGGAGCGCGGCTACTCACCCAGGCTTGTGCAATCGCACTTACCGTAAGGATCAGACTGAGGCTCATTCCATAACGTCCAGCAACTGCTGATCCTAATTGCGAAAAAAGTATTGGAGTAATTAAGTAAAAACTCAGGTATCCACTAACCCAGCTCAAAGCGATTTGAAAGTGTACAGGAAGAATCTCGCTGACATAATTAACGCGGTTTCCCTTTGTAGGTATGGTCAATAGGAATAGTATCGGCCCAAGCCAGTTTTTAAGCAGCCAATATCCCGCACTCGCTGCAGAGCCGAGAATCATTAAAGGGAGAGAATATAGCGATGCATGCACCAGCAAACCAATCCAAAGGCAAAGCGATCCCATGACCGACTGACACAGGCGGCAAAATGCTGTTTGCGAGACAAAACCTGCACCTTCGAGTGAGGCCAAAATTGGCGACATCACTAAATTTAAGGAAGTGACTATTACAAGCAGAATCCATGGCATTTTCCATGCTACATTAAGTGATTCATTATGCCCTCCAAAATACCACAGCCCAAAAGGCGTCATAACCACAAGGAAAATTGTAGCACTCACGGCAAACCAAATCGTTCCCAATTTGATTATCGATGCAAGTCTGCTTAAGGCACGAACCTCCCCAACAGGTTTGGTATTTGGTAGCCAATCTAATTTTGCCATCTCGTGACTGACGAATTGAGCCAACACCATTGCTAGTCCAAATTCTAGGAAAACAGACGCTCCCAAAATGGAGTTAAATGTATAATAATATCCTTGTTCAACCTCCGTTAAAAACGTGGAAGTCATCAAAATCGTCAAAGGAGAGGACAGTAATGACCAAAATCTCGACGAAAGAATTAGCAGTATGGAGCGGTCCAGTCCAATTAGGCTTTTTATTCTAAGAAGCACTAAGTGCTTTCCATTTCAATTGGTTTTGCAAATGGTTCCATTTCCGATATTGGGCAGCCGAACGCTACTTTTGGGTAGGCATTGGCATAAGTGTCTACCATTACTTGCAAAAGGCAGGGAACAGCATTGTCGCTGGAAAGCCAGTCCATTGCGAATTCGAGTTCCTGCGTATCTCGAATGGTCTTGGCCCGTATCCCGTATGCTTGGGATACTTTTTCGAAGTCCGGTGCGCTGTAACCCCAAAAAGTGGATTGATACCTTCCTTCGAAATAGCTCTCTTGAAACTGCCGAACCATACCGTGGCATTGATTGTTTATTACGATCATTTTGATTGGCAGATGATATCTTCGAACCGTCTCAAGTTCCTGAATATTCGTTTGAAATCCGCCGTCGCCTGCAATCATAACACACGGGCGGTCAGGTACTGCGACGCTCACGCCAATCGCGGTCGGGAGTGCAAATCCCATGGATCCCATTCCACCCGATGTTAAGAAGCGTTGATCCGCACCAAGTCTTAACGATTGGGCCGCCCACATTTGATGTTGGCCGACGTCAACTACGTACGCAGAGGCGGATGGGGTTGCCGCAGAGAGAGCGTGCATAAAACGGTTCGGATTGATCCCCTCGATCCCAGAAAGTTCACCATCGTCCGGCCATTGCTTCCTGGATTCGCCGATTTCAAATTGCCAGTCATTCGTTTCCACTTGCCTAAAATCTTGTGCAACCGCGAAATCCAAGAAAGTGCTCAGTTCGCTTACGAGTGTCCGGCAGCCTTCAACACGATTATTCATTTCTCCTGATTCGCAGTCGACGTGGAAGAATGATTTTCCCTTGCTAAATGCCTTCGTGTCGGAACCAGTCTGTCGTACGTCCAAGCGACTCCCAAGTACAAGAATGCAGTCTGAGTTATGCAATGCGATGTTAGCCCATCGATTCCCGTAGGTGCCGATCATGCCGACTCGGAGTGGATGAAGAAACGGAAGAACGTCGACTGCCATCAACGAATGTACAACCGGAACACCAAGTTTTTCGATCAAGCGCAAAAGCGTTTCCGCACATCGTCCAGACCGGATTCCGCCGCCAATCAGGATCAACGGAAACTTTGCTTGATTAAGCGTTTTGAGGGTCTCCTCTAGAAACGGTCCCATCTCGTCCGATGCAATCTTGCCCACTTTTGTAGGGCTAATGGGTTTGGGTTCAATCTGTGTTCGCTGAACATCCATCGGGATGTCCAGCAACACGGGACCGGGTCTACCGCTTGTCGCTGTCTCGAAGGCATGTTCGAAGCTTTCTTGCAACAAATTTGGATTCTGTACCATCGTTGCGTGTTTTGTGATCGGGGCCGCCATCGACACGATGTCCGTTTCTTGAAATCCTAATTGGCGGATTGCTTTGGTTCCTTTTTGTTCATGTCTATTAACCTGACCGGTAATAAAAACCGCAGGCGTAGAATCGAAAAAGCAACTACCCACGCCCGTCAATAAGTTGGTTGCACCAGGTCCACTGGTTGCCATTGCAACACCAGGAACTCCGGTCATTCGACCATATCCCTCGGCCGCAAAAGCGGCAGCTTGCTCATGATGTGTGCTTACGATCCTTGTCTTTCCGTAAAGATGAATTGAGTCGAGTAGATGCGTAATCATCCCACCGGACATCTCAAAAACTGCGGAAACATTCTTCTCGTGCAGGGCTCGGGCGATATAGTCAGTTGCTTTCATTGCTTGACCTCTTTCTTGACCCACTCAATGGTAGTTTTGATACCCTGCAACAGTGAAGTGTCGGGTTTCCAGCCTGAAGCAACCAATTTGCCAATATTCGCTTCAAGGTGCTTAGGTGCATCCGGATTCTGTTCAATTTCTCCGAACCCAAGTGGTAAAGAGCTGTCGATTTGATCACGAATGCACTCAATAACTTGTCTCAGTTCTACCGCGTTGCCCGAACCCAAGTTAAAGATACCTTCTAATTTAGAATCCATAGCCGAATGAATAATTGCCCTGGCCGCATCTTCCACGTAAAGGTAATCCCAGTTCTGTCTCGCTGACGTCAGCGACGGCTTTTCACCGGCCAGTAAAGTGGAAATCAAACTTGGGATCATTGCACCTGAGTGATCTCCAGGGCCGAAGCAGGAGAAAAGCCTCAGCCAAACGAATCGTATTTCGTTCAATTTGCACAACTGAATTCCGATGGTCGAACTTGCAAGTTTCGCAGCTCCATACAACGTGTTAGGAGCACATGCAGAGCGTTCATCAATTGCGCTTTCTTTGGGGCCATACTCGGCTTGACTACCAAGTGCGACGATGGTGCTAACTCCAAGACTCTTGGCGAGCTGAACCAATTTGATGGATGTTTGGAGATTGCACAATTGCAAGGTCTCATTTCGATTTCCAGATGCGACACCGGTCCATCCCAAATGTAGAATTGTGTCTGGTAGGAAGCCCTGTAATGCTCCGGAAAGGACTGATTCGTCGTGCATATCGCCGCAAAACACTTCAACGTCTGATAAATGAGGGACTAACTTACCGCAAGAAGCATTGCTTCGAACAAGCACAGCGGTTGGGATCTTCGCATCAACCAACATCCGTACTACATGGCTACCGACGAAACCAGTTGCACCGGTAACAAAGCATTTCACGTTGCTGCCGTCTTACTTTTCACGAAGTCAACAATCGATTCATTGATGTAATGAATCATGGCAGACGAAAGCCCTGGATAGGTTCCAATGAATAGGGTGCTATTCATTATCTCATCGGCACCACTCAAGTCCCCGATCACGCGAATGGAATTTGGTGTATCCAACGTTGCTTGAACAAAAGCGGGTTGCCTCAATAGGTTCCCACCAAACAACATTCGATTCCCTATTTTGCACTCGTCGAGATGTCTCGCCAAATCCGTTCGAGTGAATGGGGCTCCGGGACGCACAGACATCTTGAAGCCGAACCATGAACAATCTGTACGGCAACCCGTGGAGTCCCAGTCGAAACTGCCATCCGCATTCCATTTGGTTGCATGCGTCGGCAAGGAAAACTCAATGAACTCTTCCAGAGTTGCAAGTCCACTTCGCAACGCCTGCCAATTGTCTTTTCTTGCCTGAATGAAGGCAGGTAATTTTTTAAGTTGCACGCTTCCGATGGCAGCCTGCATATCAAGCGGCTTTAAGTTATAGCCAAGATGAGTATAGATATATTTGTGGTCGTAACCTTCAGGCAACTCGCCGAGTTGCCAGCCGAATCGCTTGTTGCACGTATTGTCCTTGCCAGAGGGGCACCAACAGTCTCGTCCCCAATCCCGAAAGCTTTCTACCAGCACCTTTAAAGCAACCTGCCTGATGATGTTCACGGCTCCACCCTCACCCATCGTCAAATGGTGTGGTGGGTAAAAACTTTGAGTCGACAGGTCGCCCCAACTTCCCGTATATTTCGTCAAACTACCGTCGGGATTAAGCGGTGACTTTGAATAGTCAGCCATCAATGGAGAATTTGCAGGCAAGGTATACGAACATCCCAATGCATCGCAGTTATCTTCTATCAACCAAAGATCATGCGCATTGCAGAACGGAAGCACCACTGAAAGATCGAACGGGTTACCTAGTGCGTGAGCGATCATGACTGCTTTTGTTTTGCCCGGCACATAGGCATTTTCGAGTTGTTCGCATCTCGCATTTCCCGTCATCGGATCCGCGTCGATGAACACGGCTGTTAATCCATTTTGCAGTATAGGTGCGACCGTGGTTGGGAAACCTGCGGCGACGGTGATCACTTCGTCGCCCGGGCGCAGTCTCTTGTCTTTGGGAAGCTTGGGGCTTGTCAAAGCCGATATTGCGACAAGATTAGCGCTCGACCCTGAGTTCACCAAAAGCGATTTTCGAACTCCCAGGAACTCGGCAAGTTGGTTTTCAAATTTGTCACCTTCGGGACCGAGCGTAAGCCAGAAGTCGAGCGTACTTGACACTGCCGCTTCGACTTCATCCTCGGTAAAGACTCTCCCTGCGTACGGAACAACCGTTTCGCCCGGGATGAACTTCGGTTGAATTTCCTCGTATCCGGGCCGGTTATTTCTATGGACCCGTCTTGAGAACTCACGAGTAAGTTTAAGAATCTCGTCCTTCAATTGATCGTTATTAAGTGCATTCATTGATGATACCAGCTATTGTGATTGGTTCATGGTAGAAGCCCATGGATTGCCAATTTCCGATGCGTTCGACTCAAACAGAGAGATATGTTGGGAAACCATACTGGTCGGGTCGGCTCCGTCGGTGACTGCCTGATACCATTGTGCAGTTCTGACAATGGTCTCATCGTAGTCCCAAGTCGGTCGCCAGCCCAGCAAATGAAATGCCTTGTCGATTGCCAAATTTAATTTGGACGCTTCATGGTGCGCATTTGGATCCGAACGATCGATCCATTCGCCACCTGTATGACTCAATATCGACTGAACTACGTCCGAAACAGTTCGATTGCTCAAAATACTGGGCCCAAAGTTAAACGCGGAACAGTATTGCTCCCTGTAGGAACCAGAATCAAGATCTTGAGCAAGGGTTGCGCCGAGCCAAAGGTACCCCGACAATGGCTCGAGCACATGTTGCCATGGTCTTGTTGCATGCTTGTTTCGGACAGGAATCGATTCTCCTTTTGCGAGAGCTCGAAACACATCAGGAACGATTCGGTCTTTGGCCCAATCACCGCCACCTATGACATTGCCCGCTCGTGCAGATGCAATCCTTTGCCTGGAGTTTACAGAAAAAAAGGAATTGCGGTACGCTGCAGACACCAATTCCGCACACCCTTTCGATGCACTATAGGGATCGTAGCCTCCCATAGCGTCTTCTTCTCTGTATGCATGCAACCATTCGCGATTCTCGTAGCACTTATCTGTCGTCACTACTATGACCGAGCAAGAATGATCGAGCAACCTAATGGACTCGAGCAAATTTGCAGTTCCCATTACGTTGGTCTCAAACGTATCAAATGGAATGTCGAAGGAGAGCCGGACGAGAGGTTGTGCTGCCAAATGAAATATTATATCGGGCTGAGTCTCGTCAATCGTTGCCTTGAGTAACTCCCTGTCGCGAATATCGGCTCGCGTGTCAGTTGCAAGTCTCTCGGCCATTGAAAGCTGATCGAATAGTTTCTCGTGCGATTGTGGATTGAGTGCAAAGCCATGTACCTGAGCTCCAAGTTGCAGAAGCCACTGACTAAGCCAACTCCCTTTGAAACCCGTGTGACCCGTAACGAGTACAGAACGATTTTGATAAATGTCAGCAAACATTGTTACTATTTGATTACCAGGATTTCCATGGAGCTTTTCCGCTCGACCACAATGCTTCGAGGTCAGTCTTATCCCTTAAGGTATCCATTGGACGCCAAAATCCCCCGTGTCGATATGCGACAAGTTGTCCATCGTTAGCCAATTTATCGAGCGGTTGTCGTTCCCAAATTGTACGGTCACCATCCTTGATGTAATCGATGGCCTTGGGTTCTAGAACGAAGTATCCGCCATTGATCCATGAACCATCCCCATCTGGCTTCTCTTGGAACGACGAGACGATTTTCGAATCTTTTTCATCGAAGCCCAGAGCTCCATAACGACCAGGCGGTTGAACCGCCGTTAATGTTGCAATCTTGCCTTGTTTGCGATGGAAATCAACTGCTGCAGTAACATCGATATCCGAAACGCCGTCTCCATAGGTAAAGCAAAAGGTCTGGTCATTGAGATAGGGTTTCACCCGGGCCAATCGTCCTCCGGTCATTGTGTCGTCTCCAGTATCGACTACCGTAACTCGCCAAGGTTCCGCATTGCGAGCGTGGACTTCCATGCTGTTTCGACTCATGTCAAATGTTATATCCGACATGTGGAGGAAATAATTGGCAAAGTACTCTTTGATCACGTAGCCTTTGTAGCCTGCGCAGATGATGAAATCGTTAATGCCGTGGGACGAGTAAATTTTAAGGATGTGCCACAGAATTGGTCTGCCACCGATTTCGATCATCGGCTTGGGCTTTAGGTGTGTCTCCTCGGAAATCCGCGTTCCGAGCCCTCCGGCAAGTATTACAGCTTGCATTGATTTATGAATGAATTGCTTGGACATGCTGTAGGCAGTGGGTAGTAGGTGTCGTTTATTGATCTGTTATCGGTTTCGTGCCAGCCAGCAACTTCATGTCATGATCCACCATTAGTCGAACTAGTTCATGCATGTGTGTTTTTGCCTTCCATCCAAGAATCCTCTCGGCTTTCGAAGCGTCTCCGAGAAGTGATTCGGCGTCAGCAGGTCGAACGAAGCGTTTGTCGAGTTCGACGTGTTGTTGCCAATCAAGTCCCACGTGTTCAAATGCAACCTGGGCAAATTCTTGAACCGTATGACTTGTTCCGGTGGCTAGGACATAGTCATCGGGGGACGCATGTTGCAATATCAGCCACATTGCCTCTGCATATTCCTTGGCATAGCCCCAGTCACGGGCCGAATCGACGGAGCCAAGCATTAGTTTGGATTGGAGTCCGAGCTTAATTCTCGCCACACCCAGCGTTATCTTGCGAGTGACGAAGTTCTCCGCTCGCCGAGGACTCTCGTGGTTGTAACAAATTGCATTGCAGAAGAACGAGCCGTGCGATTCCCGATAAACACGAACGATTTGTGTCGCAAACGCCTTGGCACAACCGTAGGGCGAGTTGGGGTTTTGCGGCGTACACTCATCCTGGGGCGATATTTTGGGCGTACCAAATATTTCGCGGCTACTTGCGTGAAGTAGCTTCGGGTTGTTCGGCTGATCGCGAAGGATCTCCATGATCCGAAGGGTCCCCATGGCAGTCAACTCGCAAGTGCTCTCTGGGATCTCAAAGCTAAGTCCAACGTGCGACTGGCCTGCTAAGTGATAGAACTCGTCGGGCTTTGTCTGAGCAATGATCCTACGTATCGAAGTCGTATCCGTTAGATCCGCGTAATGCAGAAATAATCTCTTGCCGTAAATTTCTGTATTGTTGTATTGGGAAAGCAATCGTGGACGTTCAAGCGAACTGCTTCTGCGAACGATCCCATGAACGACGTACCCTTCATTCAAGAGGAATTCGCAAAGATAAGATCCGTCCTGTCCGGTGATGCCGGTGATAATGGCTGAGCGCACGATGATAATGTTAAAAAATTAGAAAAACGGGCTGGCTCTGATCAATCAGAGCGGACTTCGTGCCCGTAGGTGCCAATCTATCCCGTTTTTGCCAAAACATTGAGTCTAGTCTGCATATCCCGCTGTCAATCGTAACCGCAGGCCACAAGCCCAATGGCGCTCAGTTTGTGTGCTGTCGCCTGGAGGGTGGTGTTTTCAAGCCTCGCTTTTCAGCCACCTTGAAGACTAAGGTTAGATTGCTTTTTGATGCTGGTAAAGCTGTTTCTCGAACGAAATACCCATCGGAGTTTTTGCAATCGGATTAATGAGAACAACCTGAATATTCACATCCAGGTGGAACAGTGTTCCACTATTTCGCAGGTTTCTTTTTCTTGGTTTTCGGCCGCGGTTTCAAGATGGGGGTCAATTCATCGACGAAGTCCTGCGCGTCGCCAAAACTGCGGTAAACGCTTGCAAACCTTACAAACGCTACTTGGTCTACTTCCTTCAAAAACTCCATGCATAGTTTTCCGATCTCTTCGCTACTCACTTCTTTTTCGTAGTTGTCGAGAATGTGCGATTCGATCTCTGCGGCGAGTTTTTCAACGTCTTCACCGCTAATTGTTCGTTTCCAACACGCAGCCCTTAACCCCAATTCAATTTTAGCGCGACTGAAGTCCTGGTGAGTTCCATCTCGTTTTCGGACTTGGAGGAGCCCTTCGACGCGTTCATACGTAGTAAATCGTCTTCGGCATTGATTGCAAAATCGCCGGCGACGGATGGCTTTTCCGTCTTCGACGATTCGGGAGTCTCGAACTCCGTCGTTATCACTGTAACAATAGGGACATCGCATGAATGAAGCTAACTTAAATCGAAACTGCTTGACGAAATCCGAATTAAGGCCGGATGTGGTGGAATTTGGCACAGTCAATCAACTGTATTTTCGCAGGCTAACCACAATTCTTCAACCCTAACCCGCGTGATCCATCTGCAAAGTTGCTTTGAGGTCGCACCTAACGGGTTTGGGTACTAGAATTGAAGTTCGGAAACTTCGTGCTCGCTCAGGCTGATTCTTATCTTGCATGTTGTAGAACCGTAGCCGCGAATAGCAATTATCGTAATCATTGAAAGGTCGAAATGGATCAGTCCCCGCAAGTTACACCAGAACCGACAAAGGAAAAACGAGCCGCTCCTGCCTTTGTCCCGTTGATTTTGGCCGGCCTGTTTATGGTGACTGGCATTTGCGTTTTGCTGTTCATTGGCCGGGAAAAAGCTCGGATTATCGGCCAAACGATCACCGAACTAGATATCCAACCACTGCTCAATGCGGACAAAGCCATCACCCAAGAGGCCATGAAGGGAAAAGTAGTTGTGCTTCATTTTTGGGGGTATTGGAACCGACCGAGCGCCACGGAGTATCCGGACTTTTTCCAACTTCAAACGAAATACAACGCCGACAGCGACGTCCTATTCGCAAGCATTGCATGTAGCGACAGGACGAATGACACCAAAGACTCTCTTGCATTCTATTCCAAGAAGTTTCTGGGCAGCCTGAGCGATCCCAATGCCCTAAACTTGCCTGTTTACTATGATCCGGCGGAATTCACTCGAACTCAAATTAGCCAACTTCTGACAGCTGGTGGCTTTACGTATCCGACCACCATCGTCGTCGATGGTGCGGGGCGAGTTGTTGATGTGTGGCGTTCGGCCGTGCTGCCTGCCACGCTGGAGCGGACGATCGAGAAGGCCAAAAAGCAAACTCGAAGTTGAAAACGCCAGTAAGGCGAGCAGCAGACTGAAAACTACCAATCATAACCCGATACGTAAGTGAGGGACCTGCGAAACCGTCCCTCGCTTACGCTTCGGGTTGGGATACTGCAATCTGCCACCCGCCTAAGTCACAGTGCATCGCGGTTTTTTTATCTGGGACATGACCATGTCGATCTTACCAAGCGTCGCCATAACCATGGGTGATCCAACCGGAATCGGTCCGGAGATCATTGTCAAGTCCATTGCAAGCGGTCAGTTCAGTCAACACTGCCGACCACTCGTGATTGGGCGATCGTCCATTTTGCATCGTGCGTCGTTGGCTTCCGGTCTCGATCTGTCAATCGTGCCAATCGCGTCATTGGATCAATGGCGACCGTCCGACGAAGAAGATCGGATCGGGAGATTGAAACTATGGTGCTTAGAGACAGGTGATTCCGCCTCCGATCTGGCAATCAAACCTGTCGTCGATGTGCGAGGTGGCCAAGCCGCATACGATTGTTTACTTTGTGCGGCCAAGCTTGCAATTGACGGTTGCGTGGATGCGATCGTTACAGCACCACTTCACAAAGTATCGCTTCAAAATGCAGGGCATGATTGGCCTGGCCATACGGAATTGCTCGCGCATTTGTGCGGAGTCGAGGAATACGCAATGATGCTGTACTTGCCACCAGGAAGGCCTCGGCACGGAGGGCCGGCCGGGTTCGGAGTTGTGCATGTAACGCTGCACATGGCACTTCGTGAAATATTTCATCATCTAAGCATCGAAGCGATCAACGAAAAGATTCGTCTTGCAAACGACGTTTTTACTCGCATTCGAAACTCCCTCGGAATCGATCCCAAGCCCCGCATCGCTGTTGCTGCCCTCAACCCGCATGGAGGAGAAAGCGGTCGATTCGGTGTAGAAGAACAAACGATTATCGGCCCTGCTGTCGCAATCGCACAACGGATGGGCATCCATGTTGTGGGTCCTTTGCCAGTCGATACTCTCATGCCAAAGGCGGTCGATGGAGCTTTCGACGTGGTTATTGCCATGTATCACGACCAAGGCCATATCGCTTTGAAACTGCTCGATATGTTCGATGCCGTGAACGTGACACTGGGGCTACCGATCATCCGAACAAGTGTGGCTCACGGAACAGCTCACGACATTGCTTGGCAGAACAAGGCGGAGGCGTCGGGAATGGTTCAAGCCGTGTTGACTGCCGCAAGAATGGCCGGGAAGAAACAAGCTTCGTAACAATTGATCGGTTTTTAGCGGTTGTAGGCTTGCAAACGATTTGCTTGCATCGCCGTTTTCACGTCCTACACTTCCTGGGTAACTTTTGCCCCAACCCTCCAATCACTCCAACTCATGCTGCTCAACCGACTTGTCGATCAACTTCACCAAAAGTTGCCGAACGCCACCGACCGAAGTGTGGCTTGCTTGGCGATGCTGATTTGTGATCGCGATCCTGAGTTGTTATGCCTAAGCGACAAACAATCGTTTGTATGTCTGCTTGAGGAGAGTCGGTTAAAAATGCAATCGCTTGATGACCAGCATGCCGCAGTCTCACACGAGCTCGAAGAACTTGCATCCACTGAGCCTTGTGAATTTCACCCCAAACATGTTTGGACCTTGATTCGTGCAATCAAAGTTCAAAGTCAATTCGTCGATTTGTTGACCGGCGCGAGAGTATCCTAATCAGCCGGTTTGCGCTAGCGTCCGGTTTACTAAGGAACAGCTTGGATCGATAATCGATTCAAGGACGGAGTTGGTTGACCTGTGCTGGTGACCGATGCTACCAACTCGCCTTCCGTCGCCTGATCCAGTCGCAATTGAACGACACACGAATAGGAATCGTTGGCCCTGAAATATTGGATGGGTTCGAAGTCGATCTGCCTGTCGTTGTTGGAAAGTTTGTATTTCAAGTCTTTCGCTCGAATGGATGTCAAGGTCGCTGTGTTTGGATACTGCAATCGAAGGGCAACTTGCTGATGCGGCTTGTTTCGTAGATTCTCCACTCGGATCTCGTATGAGCCAACCTCGCCTTTCTTGACGGTATTGCTGGCCGGAATGATCGTAACACTCAATTCTCGTTCAAGGCCATTGCTTGAGGGCGGGGATCCGTTACCTGATGGCACGGGGGCTTTATTTGAGCCAAACCCGCTACGGTTCGGTGCGGGCGAATTGCCCGGCAAAACATCCCCTCCGGACCCTGAATTGCCTGGCAAAATATCCCCTCCGGAGCCTGAATTACCGACTCCAAGCGTCAACACTTGTCGGCCGCTGATCCCATCCGCCGTTTCGACTTGGACGGTCACACTGGCTTGAGCGGACGGTGAAATGGCTTTAAATCGGCCTGAAAATTCAAGACGACCATTAGGCGGCATGTCAGGCAAACGCCATCGACCAACCTGTCGTTCCGGTTGATATTCCACGTCGCGACTCAATTCCAAGGCTTCGAAACTTGGATCATGTTGCATCGTCACGACAGGACTCCGCAGGATCGTGGTACCGGTGTTTGCAAAGGACCAAACCATGGTAAAATCGCCCCCCAATGGAACCGTATTTTGTACCGAGGCGCGGTCGATTAGCAATGTCAAGGCAGGTCGTTTGGGTGTCGCGGGAAGCCCGCGTATGCATGCTTTCTGTGCGGCGAGAATTTGGTTCAACGATTGAGCACTTGCGTTCACGCAAAGATCTCCTTCTCGCTGCACGATAAAGGATGCATCAAGCTTTCTTGGTTGTCCGGGCGGTAGAAAATCGATCATTTGACGCGACTCGTTTCCTCCACGAATGTGTTGCAACCCCGGATCGCTGGCAAGCGTGATCTCAAGGTTGTTGATTGTCTGGTTGCCGGTATTGGTTACCAAGATTTCAAAGGCGGCTTCGTTGCCTAATTCGACTTGTGCAAAATTCTGTCGCGGAGCGATTTGTAGGGTTACCTGAGGTTTCAGTACATCGGTTCGAATCGCTTTTTGTTGACGCAGGTTGGGAGAGCCTGTGACATCAAAGAGCACTTGTGCATCCATTGCAGCGGCTGCGATAAACGTCATGCTAACGTCAAATTGGCGTCTGGCTTGCAATGGTCCAATCGTCCAACGCACGCTGTTGTTGGTTGGTTGGGGATCCGGTGCGTAGCTTGCCGAATCAAACCGCATGCCGTTCGGAATAGAAACAGTCAGGACTGTGTTTTCTGCAACAAGGTCACCGACATTGGCTAAGCTAGCGGAATAAACCAAGGGTTGGCCTGGGACGGCGATCTCGGGACCACCCACTTGAAGTAACAGCGAGGCAGCACTCCATGTTACGGTCGTTGTCCCGCGAGCGATGGGTAGCTCGGGCATGTTCAATGCACCATCCGCAGGCTTGACGACTTCAATCTCAATCATGACGGTTCCGAAGGGCGATTGATTCGCTCCTGGAAAAGAGCCATTCACGATAACGACCTGCGCAACGCCATCGGAGTCGACTTGGACGTCCGCTTTCTCAGCTTTGGTTGGCATAAACAGCGCAAATTCAGGGTTCAGGACGCGATAACGGACGATCCAGCCCTCGGCAGCCATAAATCCTTCCGCCTTCATCACCCGCGTGACGAGCCTTACTTCCTCGCCGCTATTTACGGTTTGGGGCGCTGGGAATTGCCAGCTTGCATCGACCCAATAGATGGTCGCAGTTTGTCGGCGTTTATCCCAAACATCGCTGTCGGGAGCGAGAGCCGTGACCTTCGATGTGCCTTCACTGGGGCTGGTCAAACTGATCCAGGTTTGGCCTTTTCGGATAGGAAGGTCGTCTGCTTTTGTGGAGGTGCCACGTGTAATGACCCCGGCTTCTTTGCTTGTTCGACCGCGAGCAAAATCCACGTCTAGCTTTTCAACTTTGGGGCTATTGTCGCGTCCCCAGCTCGAGCGGGGTTGTCCCTTGGCATCGTCCCCGACCGCGACAATTTGACCCACGCTATTGGGAGAGAGCATCCATTCAATAGGCTCATTGGTGACCAAGAATTCATCTTTTCCACAGATACCGGCGAGCAAGATGACTTCGCCACCTACGGGGGCAACGATTCGCGTTGGGGTAAGTAGCAATTGTCCGCATCGCCCACGAAGCTCTTCTACTTCCTGAGCTTCCTTCCTTTTTCCTAAACAAGTTTTGCCGGCGAGGCATCCCTTGCAGAGTTTCTTTTCAGCTCCATCTCCCCCTTGCATACAAGCGGGCGGCTCAGGCGGCGTTTGAAATGCCGGTTGCTTCGATGGATAGCCATTGTTCGGATCGTGCGGCGCAACGATCGAAGTTCCCTGATGGGTGAAAATACGGTTGCCGGTCGGGTCAATGGCTGGCAGCGACAGAGTCTTACATCCACCGAGGAACCCAACAACAATACAGCATGCTGCAAACGCGTATAGAGGTAGACACTTCGCTATCGGAGCGAACGAGCGACGAACCATCGCAGGTTCGCAATAGCCGAAATTTGAGATCGATTTTGGAAAGGTGTGGCACATCCAGGTATCACCTAAACTGTCCGTTCCATGGAAACGCTCGCAACCGTTGCGACCGAAGTGTCATCGAGAATGACCCTTCGAGAAGGTACATCACAAATCCGTGCTGAACTCAAGTTGCAAAGGACACACAATTAGAATTTTGGTTCAAGCGTTACGGATGTTCTCTCTTTATCGAATGATCCTTTACGTGACACGGTCGGATGGCTATCCGTGCTGCAACAAGAAGCATTTGTCTGCACGCCAATCTTGCCCATCAATGCGTTTGATCAGGGCTCGCAGTCGACCCGACGAATCCAATGCGGCGGCAAAGTCTACGCAGTGCAATGCGCTGCTGTTGAAGTCGGATTGGTCAATTCGCTTGCCCTGTTCCAGTCTCACGAGCGTTTCTTCATTCGGAAAAGCCTGCGGCCAATGCTTGACACCCAGGCTCGAAGGCATCAGTTGGCTTGCGATGGCGGACTCATCTTCGAGTGCCTCGGGTGAACAAGCATTCTCGAGAAGGAACGGGCCGATGGACGTTCGTACCAAACGGGTCATAATTGCATCCGAACCGAGCGCTAAGGCAATGTCTCTGCCGATGGATCGAATGTACGTGCCGGTTCCGCAAGTGATCTTCAGTTCAAAATGAGGATACTCGAAAGCGGTTAGTTCAATCGATGCAACCGTTACATTTCTTTTCGGAATTTCAAATTCTTTTCCTTCTCGGGCCAGTTCGTGAGCTCGTTTCCCATCGATCCAAACGGCGGAGTACTTCGGCGGAGTCTGTTCAATTCTCCCCATGAATGATGGCAATTGCTCCTCAATCTGATGCTGTTGGATCATGGGAGGCAGGGGAATCGGTAGAGCGGCTGACTCGCTGTCGGCAGAATCGTTGGTTACTCCTAATTCAAAAGAACCCACATATTGTTTCGGCAGGGTGTGTATTGCGTCAGTTAATCGGACGGCTTGTCCAACTAAAACAAGCAGGACTCCACTTGCAAGAGGGTCAAGTGTACCCGCATGACCGACCTTGGTCGGATGAAGTAACCGCTGAACTACATTCACACAATCACGGCTTGTTGGACCCACAGGCTTGTGCAAATTCAAAATGCCGAACATAGAAAAACCGAGTTGAGTTTGCGGATTGTGCTGACCTGGTATTGCCGCTTAAGTCTACAAGGCGGTTTTGAATTGCAATTGCCGAAAAAGATGAGTGGCGTTCTGCATTGTAACTAAGAAATCGAAGGTAAGCGAGCGATGGAAAATCAACGGTCCGTCCGATGGGATGTAGCTTCTGTCGCAATGTTTGCAGCATCAGCCTTATTGTGGCTCTCATTGTTAACGCACGACGCGGCCGACAATCTTGGTGAATTCAACGGAATACTCGCTAACTTTTACAGTCCCATACATGCTGCCTACCCATTTAATGAGAGCATTCAAAATTCTTGCGGATACATCGGCGCTCTGGCCAGCGATGTCCTGTTTCAAGCCACAGGCATTGGTGCCTATCTGGTAGCCAGCCTCATGATCTTGTCCGGAGTCGTGATGCTAAGGCAACAGCCCTGGGCTTCTCCAATGGGACGCAGCATCGGTTGGACTCTGATTTTGATCGCAGTCTGCAGCATGCCAACTCGATTTGGTATCCAGCCCAGAATACCTGTTCCGATTGGGGGCGGTGGCTATTTGGGTGCACTGTGCAACACTTGGATGAATCAGCACCTTGCGCAGGCCGGATCTGTCATACTTGTTCTTACGGTGTTCATCGGCGGATTATTATTGAGCACCGAATACGCTCTCATTCGCTACTTCGGCTTTGCAGCAACTGGTAGCATGATGGCTTTGAAGTGGTTTCGACTGCCGACATGGACGATGCGTCGCCACGCCGAAATGATTTCGGGCACCTTTTCTCCTTCGCGATCTGATTTGCCAAAGAGCGTGACGCTGCGACAAAATCCAGCCTCGATTACGGCAAGTGGAAGCAACCATGCAGGCCAAACCGCCTATCCCTCTGCGGTTATCCATGCAGCCCCACTGGCAGGGGGCTCCATCGGCAGCAATGCAACGATCGATACGGGCGAAAATGGTCCAGCCATCCGAATTGGCAGACGGGCGGAAGCAAGCTTGACCGCCCTCGATCTAGCGTCGCAATCCAAAGCCGTCGGACGAACGGATTTGACTTTTCCCAAAGCAACCACGACGCTAGCATCGATTGCAGGTGCGTTCTTCGGATCGAAGAAAAATTCCGAGAAAGAGGAGAACGAGGTGGTTGATGACGAAGAGGGTCTGCAGGTTGCGGGCACCGGCCGCGAAATCGCTGACCATAAAACAATCGTCAGCGGACGAAAACCCGTTTCACCCAAAGTGGAGTACCACGATGATGACGAACTCGACGAGGACGAAGATGCAACCATCGAGGATGAGGAGATGGAACTGGAGGGTGATGGAGAACAGGAGAATGACGACGAGGTTCACAGCGTAGACGACGAAGATCAAATTGTCGTTGAGCCCCCCAAGAAACGCGGAGCAGGACGTTCAAGGTCCATTCGTAGTGACGCCGCTCATATCGAAGAAGACAAGGGGCCGCGAGTCAAAAGTCGCAAAGAAAAGACCGAGGTTGTGGATGATTCATCGCCCCAACTTCATGAGGATTTGCATGCGCAATTGAACGACACGAAACTGCCGGAGGGGAGCGAGGAGTATGTGTTGCCAGGCCTCGATCTATTGTCGGAGTCCGATGAGATTTCCTACGACGAGCAGACCGAAGAAGTCAAGAAAAAAGCCAAAGTCCTCGAACAAACGTTTGCCAAATTTGGGTTCAACATTCGGGTTGTAGAAATCGAAACCGGGCCCGTGATCGCGCAATATGAAATCGAGCTCGAAGCCGGCTTGCGATTGAGCAAGATCACAGGCTTGGCCGATGATCTCGCCATCGCCCTTCGAGTACCCAGCGTTCGAATTGTGGCTCCTATTCCGGGTAAGAACAGCGTTGGTATCGAAGTGCCCAACGAACATCGGCAAATTGTTCGGATGCGAGAAGTTATCGAAGAGAGCGGGCCTCAGGTTCGCAAGCAAAAAATACCATTGTTTCTCGGAAAAGACGTATCGGGTAAAGCCCTCACCGTGGATCTTGCAAGCTTACCGCACTTGCTCATCGCGGGGCGAACCGGTACCGGCAAAAGCGTTTGCTTGAACTCGATCATCTCGTCCATCCTGATGACTAGGCGACCGGATGAAGTGCGGATGTTGATGATCGACCCGAAGATGGTCGAACTGAGTTGCTACGCCAGGCTTCCTCACTTGATGCACCCAGTCGTTATCGACATGCGCAAAGCCGAAGCGATTTTGGCATGGGCGGTCGACAAGATGCAGGAACGTTATGAATTGCTGGCTCGGGCGGGCGTACGGCATTTGACCAATTACAACCAACTGGGCCGTGAGGAGTTATTGGATCGACTCAAGCCTGAGAATGATGAGGAAGCCGAGCTGATCCCGGATCACTTACCGTTTATTGTGATTGTGGTCGACGAGATGGCTGACTTGATGCTTACCTCGGGCAAGGAAGTTGAAACACACATCATTCGACTTGCAGCCAAAAGCCGGGCTGTTGGAATTCACTTGATCTTGGCGACACAAAAACCAACCGTTGATGTGATCACCGGATTGATCAAAAGTAATCTTCCAGCCAGAATTAGTTTCCAAGTAGCTAGTCGTACAGACTCGCGGGTTGTTTTGGACGAGATGGGAGCAGACAAATTGCTCGGTAACGGGGACATGCTGTTCCTATGGCCGGGTACGAGTGCGTTGGTACGTGGGCAAGGAACTTATTTGAGCGACGACGAAATCAACGCCGTTGTCGATCATTGCAGCATGGGCGAGCAAAATTTTGTGCAAGAGTTGGTTCAGCTCAAAGCCGCCAAGGACAACGAGGAGCCTGTGAAGCCAGGTACGTTCAAAAAACGCGACGATCTGTACGAAGCAGCCGTAGATATTGTCGTTCGCGAAGGTCGCGGGAGCTGCTCCTTGTTGCAGCGGGCGTTGGGGATTGGCTATGGCCGTGCTGCCCGTTTAATCGATTTCATGTCGGAGGACGGGATCGTGGGTCAATACAATGGTTCCCAAGCTCGGGATGTTGTGATTACATTGGCTCAATGGGACGAGATGCGGGCCGGGACCGACGGCGCAGAGGAGAAGCCGAGCAAAGGCAGAGGAAACAAGATTCGACGGGATGATAGTTGGGAGGAAACTCCCAAGGCAACGAAACCCAAAAAGAAAAAGCGAGCCGAGGATGCAGAAGAAGCGTTCGTTGTTGCCAAGGACTTCGAGGAACAAGCAAACGAAAACGATTGGGAAGATGTAGACTGAGCGCGACTCTGGATACAATGGTGAGCCGGCAAAAACGGAAAGCTAGCCGGTTACGGACCGTTAAGAATTGTTCGATAAATAACACTGCCGCACCGCAAAGAATTACCGTTGGCCATGGTGTCGTTATTTGCGGGAGTAGATAGCATTTGCAAGATGGGAGAGCAAATGGTGAACGAGCAAAAAAAGAAACTAGTTCTATGGGGTATTTGCCCGTTCCTTATCGTTGGTTTCGTGTGCGTAGCTGCTTGCTCGCCACGACAATTATCCTCTTTGCCCGTGTGGACAGTGAAAATTGTTGCTGAGTACCCACATGATCAAAACGCATTCACTCAAGGATTAGCGATCGAAAAAGGGCAGATGTACGAAGGAACCGGTCAGAAAGGTGTATCCGCTTTGCGAAAAGTGGATTTCAAAACCGGCAAAGTCGAAGCAAGCGTTCCTTTGGACGATCGCTTCTTCGGTGAAGGAATCACCATTCTCGATGGTAAGATCTATCAACTAACGTGGCAGAACAACATCGGCCTAGTTTACGATCTAAAAACAATGCGACTCGAATCGACGTTCCGATTCACGGGCGAAGGGTGGGGGCTTACGAACAATGGTAAGCAACTTATTCTCAGCGACGGTACCCCATTCATTCGATTTCTGGATCCAGTCACGTTCAAGGTAGTCCGCCAGATCCAAGTCCGCGACCTAGCGAAGAATCGAATCAAGTCGCTAAACGAACTCGAATTCATCAACGGCGAAATTTGGGCCAACGTTTGGTACGAGGACCGAGTCGCTCGAATTTCCCCAATCGACGGACAAGTCCTGGGTTGGGTCGACCTGAGCAACCTTATTCCTCAAGCGACCCGCGATCGAGAAGCAGTCCTAAACGGAATCGCCTATGACACAGAGTCCAAAAAGATCTACGTCACCGGCAAGAATTGGCCGAAACTGTTTGAGATCGAGATTCAAAATTGAGTTTGCGGCTATGCTGCAACCCGATCAGTGAGACATAACATAGGACAAAATGTTGATGGCCAGCGCATAAGCATCAATCGAGAAGCGTTGAAAGAACTCTTCGTCATCGCCTTCGCGTTCCCATCCGTCCGCGATGTCGGTGTTGTGCGTTGCGACTGCGACCAAGCGACCGTTATCATCCGACAGACCTCGAAAATGAACTTGAGCCATATCGTCGTCGCCACCGTTAGGGCGTTTGTGAATCCAAGCTGGGTCGTAACTAACTCCGTTGTGTCGATAGAATTGAATCGCGGTGACCTGCGGGCATTTTTTGAGTGGATAGACTGTCGATAGGATGGGATGATCGTTGGGGATGTCGAACCATTTCCATTTCGGAGCCACACTCTTCATGTTGTTTTCGAAGTTGTCCCACTCTGCCTGTCCCCAAAAATCGTCAGCCCACAAAAAACCGCCGTTGTCCAGGTATTTCTTCAATGCCTTTTGTTCGGATCTCGTGAGCACTTGCCAGCCGGGATCGCTCATGAAAACAAACGGATGTTGGAAGAGTCTTTCGTCGGTAAGTCGCAATAGCAACGTGCCTTGATTGGCTTGGATCGTAGTCAATTGATTCAGCCGGAAGGTGAGATTCTTTGCTGCCACCGGATGATCGGTCGCCCATCTCGGTATCCAGCCCGCATCTCCGCGGTAAAACGCTTCGCCATTACCGCCGACGCTGTCGTACATGATGCGTACGAAGGTTAACTTGTCAGGATCGTAGTTCTTTAAATCTAGATCCGAGTCCTGCGGAAAGGCGCAAGGGCAAGCGGCGACCAGTGCGGTCGTGAAAGTAAATAAGCGTAACAGACACCACAAGATTGAGTTTGCTTCCTTAAGTTCAAACGCATGGAAGTCATAGATCATACAATCGGAATCTGCATTTCGTGACCTCGTGCGGTTCATGCCCTATTTCTTGAAACAAATCGGATTGTAACGCCTGGGCTTGCATCGTATCCAGGAAAAATTCAATCTAAAATAGGATTCCTCTCCCTTTTCAAGCTAAGGTGGAATATTGGAAATCAACGCGAGGGTCGCAGACCATGCGTTGCATGTCTTGAAGTCTTTTGGAGGAGTATTACGGACATGAAGGGTCTATTGCAACAAAACAAGCAGGGAGCGGCCGCGGTTGAATTCGCGATCGTGCTGCCGGTCTTCGTTCTGATCTTGCTCGGCTCAATCGAGACTTGCACGATGATCTTTTTGCAGCAGTCTCTAGAAATGGCTGCATACGAAGGAGCACGCGTTGCCATTGTGCCGACGACGACATCCTTGAATATCGAAAGTGCAGCGAAACAGATCTTGACGCCACGACACATTCAAAACTCAAGCATAAGCGTTACTCCGACCGACTTTCAGTCTGCCCCCTATGGAACATTTATTCGCGTGTCCGTTTCCGTTCCTTGCAGCAGCAACTCCGTTATTGCGGGCGGTTTTTACAGTTCGCGAACGCTGACGGGGAACGTCGAAATGATGAAGGAATACTAAGAATGATGAAAGCGAACAGAATCGGTTTCGCATCAAAACCAAGAGCTCGCGATTGTCGTTCGGGTGCAATCGTACCCTTATTCGCGATCATGCTGCCGGTGCTTTTGACCCTAGCAGCATTTGCAATCAACATTGCCTATCTGCAACTCAATCGAACGGAGATGACCATCGCAGCGGATGCGGCATCGCGAGCAGCCAGTAGAGAGTTCGCAACAACCAAAAGCCAAACGAGTGCGATTGCCGCAGCAAGGGACGCCACAAATCGCAACACGGTGGGTGGAAGTCCATTGCTGTTGAGCGACACGGACATCGTATTCGGTGAATCGTCTCGCGTTGTTCTTGCGAGCCGATACAAATTTTTAGCCAATGGCAAAAATCAAAACGCAGTTGAGTTGACAGCACGACGCGACTCTGGCTCCCTCAGCGGACCGATTAAGCTTCCGCTGCCGCTCTTTTTTTCGTCCCCTACGATTAACGCTTCCCAGACTTCTCGTGCTAATCAAATCGAACTGGACATTTCTTTGGTGATAGACCGCTCGGGTTCGATGGCGTATGCATCGAATGAGCCCGCAGTTTATCCGCCGATTCCAAAGGCAGCTCCGACAGGTTGGGCCTTTGGTGACGTCGCTCCGAATCCGAGTCGATGGCGCGATGCGGTGGCGGCTGTAAACGTCTTTCTCACTGAGATGAACAATTCTCCCGCCGACGCACTCATCGCATTGACCACCTACAATCATGAAAGCATTCTCGATCAAACGTTGACTAAAAATTACTTAAAAATCGGGACTGCACTCGATCTCTACACGAATCATTGTAACTTGGGTAGCACCAACATCGCAGGAGGGATCGCCCGCGGAGTTGAAGCATCTATGACCAACTCTCGGCTATTCGCAACCAAGGTCATGATCGTATTGACCGATGGCATCGACACCACTAAAAGCGACCCAGTCGGCGGCGCGAAATTGGCCACAGCTTATGACATCATGATCTTTACAATCACGTTTTCGGACGAAGCCGATCAAGCGACCATGAAACAAGTTGCTGCCGTAGGCCGCGGCAAACACTACCATGCATCCAACGCATCCGCTCTAAAGCAGATATTCCAAGATATTGCACGTCAATTGCCGATTTTGATTTCACGCTAGTTAATAAGTTGAGTGATCTCTATGCCCCATGCCAAACGACTACAACAGAAAGTCGAAATGTCAAAACTTCGCAAGGGATCGCACTGCGTTGAATTTGCGATAGTCCTGCCGATTATGTTGTTGTTGTTTCTATCGGGGATTGAATTTGCTCGAATAAACTTGCTTCGACACTTAGCGGAAAATGCATCGTACGAAGCAGCTCGTCACGTCATTGTCCCAGGTGCAACGGTGGAAGAAGCCAAGGCGAAGGCGAACGCGATTCTGAGCGTGATGGGTGTTACAGGGGCAAGCCTCACCGTTTCACCTGACCCAATGCTCGAAACGACCGGTACGGTCAGTGTCAAAGTAACTTTCCCAGCGGAAAAAAATCTCTGGATGGTTCCGATGTTTTCCAAGAATTTGATTTTCCAGTCCGAAACGACTTTGTTGACAGAACGCACAGCAATGCAACAGGTTCGAGCCATCAACGAGATCACATCCGGTTCAGATCCGCTAGCCCCAGTTCCACTATCGAATCCAGGTCCTCCACCGGATCCATTTGGGCTTTAAGGCAAGCGGTAGCAGGAGATATTCTCGTAGCACCCCTGGGTTTATCCCTGGGGATCATTACCTTCACGCTAGGGCGAAGGTCAATTACCACTGGCGTAAAGCCAGATGGCATGCATTGAATGCCCCTGGGTTTATCCCAGAGGATCGTTGCCTTCACGCTAGGGCGAAGGTCAATCACCACTGGCGTAAAGCCAGATGGCATGCGCGCAATGCCATTTAGGTCGAATTTAATTCAATAAACACTACGAAAAATACTACGAAGAAGAATGCAGATGACGAAAAACCAGGTATTGATTCTTGCGGTAATAACCGTGTGTTCTTACGCGAATGCTGGCGATTTCTATGTGGCAACCGACGGCAACGACGCCAATCCCGGGGACTTGAACAAACCCTTTGCAACCTTGCAGCGCGCTCAAAAGGAAGCTCGCACGTTAGCTGGGCGTGAAGCCGTGAACGTCTTCGTCAGGTCCGGGATCTATTACCTGCCAGAGACCTTGGTCTTGACTGCTGAAGATTCGGGCACGAAGTCAACGCCGGTCACCTATCAGGCTTACGGGAATGAAAAGTCCGTGATCAGTGGCGGTGTTCGACTGATGGGCCTGGATTGGAAGCCCTACAAAAATGGGATCATGCAGTGCAAGGTGCCCGATGGCTTCTTCACCGACCAGCTCTTCATCAATGGCGAACGCCAACCGATGGCGCGGTACCCTAATTTTAACCCCGATGAGGTTGCGTTTAACGGATGGGCAAAAGATGCCTTCAGCCCAGAACGAGCGGCCAACTGGAGGTCTCCAACCGGTGGGTTCATCCATGCCCTGCACCGTGGAGAGTGGGGCGGCATGCATTACCTCATTACCGGCAAGGGATCGGACAACAAGATTACCTACGAAGGGGGTTGGCAGAACAACCGACAAAGTAGCATGAATGACCGTCGATTCGTCGAAAACATCTTCGAGGAACTCGACGCTGGGGGCGAATGGTTCTTGGATTCGAAAAGCAACGACCTGTATTTTTATCCACCCGCAGGCGTAGATCTGGACAAAGCGACTTTGGAAGCTGTCCGCCTAAAGCATCTCGTGGAATTTCGCAGCACCGAGGGTTCACCGGTCAAGTTCGTAAGTTTGAAAGGGCTCATCTTTCGACATACATCCCGAACGTTCATGGACACCAAAGAACCGTTATTGCGCAGTGATTGGACGATCTATCGAGGGGGCGCACTATTCGTTACCGGCTCTGAGGACTGCACGATCGAGGACTGTTTGATTGAGAGAGTAGGAGGTAACGCCGTGTTTGTGAACAACTACAATCGTAGGTTTGCAGTGCGAGGTTGTCACATCGCGGAGGCCGGCGGTAGCGGCGTGGCTTTCATCGGCGATCCAGAATCCGTCCGCAATCCTCTCTTCGAATATGGGCAGCGGCAGAACCTTGCCAACATCGACAAGACCCCCGGTCCCAAGACCTCGAACTACCCGTCCGATTGTATGGTTTACGACTGCTTGATTCACGATATCGGGCAAGTCGAGAAGCAAACGGCTGGCGTGACGCTGGATATGGCGCAGCGGATCACGATTGGCCATTGTTCAATCTATGACACGCCGCGGTCCGGGATCAATATTGGCGATGGTTGCTGGGGTGGCCATATTATTGAGTATTGCGATGTCTTCGACACCGTCAAAGAAACCGGCGACCATGGTTCGTTCAACTCATGGGGCCGCGATCGCTACTGGTCTCTCGACGGTCTCGACTTGAACGACGACCAAGTTTGGGAAGCGAACAAGGAGTTGGTGACGTTGGATGCTGTCAACACAACCGTTATTCGAAACAGCCGCTGGCGCTGCGATCACGGCTGGGATATCGACTTGGATGACGGGTCGAGCAATTATCACATCTACAACAATCTCTGCCTCCACGGTGGACTAAAGAATCGCGAGGGCTTCTATCGAGTCGTGGAAAACAATGTTCTGATCAATGGCTTCCACCCGCATGTTTGGTACAAGCATAGCCAGGATGTGGTTCGCCGCAACATCCTTTGGGAGGATCGATACTTGCCCGCAGGTGGTATGCCTAAAACACCTTGGGGCAAGGAGATGGATTACAACCTGTCGCATCGGGCGGGCGTACCGGAGCCGGAACCCGCAATGAAACTCGCCGGACAGTCCCAACGCGACGAGCATTCAATTGTCGCCGACGCGCAGTTCGTCGATGCAGACAAAGGGGACTTTCGAGTCAAGCAAGGCTCACTCGCATTGGGGCTCGGCTTTGTGAATTTCGCGATGGATCAATTCGGTGTCAAGAAGCCGACATTGAAAGCAATTGCCAGCACTCCCGCGATCTCCAACGCGGCTTCCCCCCGCCGCGCCGCCAAAAATCCGTCACAGACCAAGCAGTTTAGTTATGCCTGGCAAGCCAAGATTCGCAACATCTCAGGCTTGGGCGATCGCTCGGCTTTTGGCTTACAAGAGGAATCGGGAGTCCTTTTCCTGAATGTGCCCGACGCCAGCCCTGCTGCCAAAGCCGGCCTCCGGAAGGACGATGTCATCGTCCGTTGCAATGAACAGCCAGTCCGAACGATCAAGGACTTGCACAAACTACGAGACCTTGCTGCCGGGAAAGGGTTGATACTCACTATCACCCGACTTCAGAAACAAATGAAGGTAATCGTAGAAGACGATCTTTACGTCGTCGTCGAGGCGGCAGATACCGCAAACTTCCAAACGGTTACCGTGCTGCCATCCTCGGCCGTCTTGCCGGTGAAAGTGATGGTCGGTGGGGCGTCTACCAACAACGATCCTATCGAAAGCCTCACCGATGGTAAGGTTGCCAACAGCTATGGTCCAGTCTTTGCAAACGGCGTCGAAACAGGCATGTTTAAACTCGACTTGGCTTCGGTGCAGAACATCGCCCAGATCAATACGTTCTCGGCCCTCTCAACTCGAGCTCGACAGAACTTCGTACTCTACGGAAGCAAAGCCGAAGTGGACCCCGGTTGGTCCGTCGACGATCCAGAGTTCTTCACACCGATCATCGCAGTCGATACTCGTGAGGGACAGCCAGGTACGTTCGAGGCAACCAGCATTCGCGGCAGCGGTGGCAAGCCGTTGGGCGGTTACCGATGGCTCGTCTGGGCGGTCTCACCTGTGACAATCGATCACGCCGAAAACACCGCGCTGCAGGAATTGCAGGTTGTTCCGATGAAGTAGTGGGATAGGCTGGAAGCCTAGTGGGATAGGCTTCTAGCCTGTCAGGGGGGGAAACACACAGGCTGGAAGCCTATGCCACGTAAGATTCAAAGTCGAGCGAGTGTCTCCAAAAAGTAGCGATAGAATTTTTGGACGCTGCTAATTTGAACCCGTTCATCGGGAGAATGAGCGCCAAGAATATTTGGCCCGAAGCTTATCATTTCCATTCCAGGAAATTTGTTGCCAATGATACCGCACTCAAGTCCTGCATGGCAGGCTGCCACATGCGGCTGTTCGTGAAACATCTCCACGTAAAGCGATTGCATCAACTGGACGATGTTGCTGTTGGGTTCCGGTTGCCAACCGGGATACTTGCCCGTGGTTTCTACGGTACCACCAAGTTGCTCGAGCACCGAAGTTATCGCATCCAACAACGCGTCTCGCTCCGAATCAACCGAACTGCGAGCCAAGCACAATACCGTAATCGAGCCACCTCCAACCACAACACGTGCTAAATTGTTGCTCGTTTGCACCAAGCCGGATATCGATGGACTCATTCGATGAATGCCGCTGACAACACCGCTGGCAACCGAAATGATTGCGCGCTGTGTTGCAACAGGAACGATATCCCGGGAAGTGACGTCTTTCGCTTGGCAAACGATCTGCAGTTGAGGATCGGTGACGGAATTCTCCTTTTGAATCGTGCCAGACTCGTGCTCAAGCCAAATGAGAAATGAGGGCACATTGGACCTTGGAATAAACACGGTTGCGATCGATTCTCTCGGAATCGCATTACGAAGACTACCGCCGTCTAAAATAGCCAATCGCAATCCAAATTGACCCGTTGCAAGATATAGCAACCGGTTCATAATTTTGTTCGCGTTCGCCCGTCCCAAGTGAATCTCCATTCCGGAATGGCCACCCGTCAAACCTCGAACAAGAATTTGCAACGCATCGTAATCTTGACTCGCTTGCTCAGGTGTGTACGAAGCCTTTGCGGTTACGTCAGCCCCTCCGGCGCAGCCGATTGTTAGTTCGTTGTCCTGTTCGGTATCGAGATTGAGTAGAACGCGCCCTTTGAGCCAAGTTGAGTCAAGCTCCTTGGCACCCGTCATCCCTGTCTCTTCATCGATCGTAAAGATACATTCCAGGGGCGGATGTGGGAGAGATGATGATTCAAGAACAGAGAAAATGGTGGATACACCGATCCCATTGTCGGCCCCGAGCGTCGTGCCGCAAGCGCGAACCCAGTCGGAGTCGACTACCATTTGTATACCCTGGGTATCGAAATCGAAAACCGTATCGGCGTTCTTTTGCCAAACCATATCGATGTGTGATTGAAGGACGACGGGCGGATGTCCTTCATAACCAGCCGATGCCGGCTTTCGAATCAGCACATTTCCCAGCCCATCCACCAGCGTCTCCAATTTGAATTGCCTTCCTCGGGCCGCAACAAAGGCACTCACGGCCGCTTCTTTTTTGGAAGCGCGAGGGATTGCGTTTAAATCAACGAACGCGTTCCACAGAGAACTCGGTTCCAAGCATCGGATGGCGTCGTGATCGTTCATAAAATCTTTGAGTTAGAGAAGGATTGCTTTTATGGTAGCAGGCACATTCCATGTGCCGTCCGCAATGAAGAAATCTCTCGTTTTTGGGGCTACGGCACTCGGAGCGTGCCTGCTACTTTACTACGTCACTCGGAGTGTGCCTGCTACTTTGCGGCAATTCTGCACTTTGCTACGGCACTCGGAGCGTGCCTGCTACTTTGCAGCGATTCAAGGGGGGTCACGGAGTTTCGTCGACTGCGTGTCCAAACGCCTTGAAGTGCCCGAGGATTTCCCCCGGGATGGCTTGCATGGCTTGGCTCGAAAAGACCGATCCATGATCTCCCGGAACCAATTTCACATACCCTTTGTCCGATGGCTGACGTCCAAGTTGTTGAAGTTCCGAGTCCAACAACGCGACTGCTTCGTTGAGGTAAAAACTGTCCTCCGTTCCGCAGATCAATCGAATGTTGTTTCGAAAGATTGGCAGGTAGGTCTCCGGAGACTTTCGGACAATCTCTCGCAGGTCGAATCGGCGGTAATTCTCTGCCACTTGGCGATCGATCGTTCCCGTTTCAGGATCAAACAATGCCGTAGGATTGCCAGCCGCGTTTCTCGGTCCAAAGGCAGCGAACCACGAGTCCCATTGTTGAGCCGAAGTGTTATCAGGGCCTAAAACATCCTCGCCCCGCGACTCTTGGCGAATCGTCATTTGCACTTTGTCTTTACTTCGCAAGCTAGGCAGGTCTTTCCCGTCCGCGTCCAAGTAAAAATTGGGTTGCGCGTAGATATTCACTTTCTGAAATCGTCGAAAGTCGACTGGATCCGGAGCGCTCGACCAAGTTGCACCAAACGTTTTTGGATATTGCGTCGCGAGCCATAGTGTCGACCAGCCACCCGATGAGTGCCCTTTTAACACGCGAGCGGTCGCTTGGCCGATCATCGGATACTTGGCTTCTAGGCTGGGTATCAACTCTTGGGTCAGGGCCTGGCCGCATGGTCCATTGTTGGCTGAATCCGCAAATAGGGTGTGGCCATTTGGACCTTCTGGGTCGAGCACAATTCGAAACGACGCTTGGGCAAGTGCGATCGAATCCGCACTCCTGGACGGTGCCGCTCGCGAGGCCGCTTCGGTGTGGTCGCCACCGAAGCCGGGAACTTCGAAAATGACAGGATACTTCTTGGATGCGTTGTAGTTCTTTGGGAATACGACTCCGGCTCGCAGCATGACTTCCGATCCACGAAACGTCGAGAGTAGCTCGGATCGCACTGCAAACCATTCAACTCCGTCGACTTGCTTGAGCGGCTTTGCACCGACGACTTGGTTGAGCACCAATTCAATGACTTGTGGTTCAGCAGATTTCTTGACCTCAAAACTCACGACTTCGGAAGACAGATTGGTAGGTTCGCGTTTCCAACTACTGTTTGCTCGTAACCTGTCGAGGCGTGCTTGAGCTCGATAACGTCCAGGTGGAAGTTGGCTAGGGCGAATTGGAAAGCAGTCCGAACGATCGTCTATAGTGATCGATTTGCCCGGTGCAAGAGTCGCATCTGTACCAAAGAGCGGCTGCGGATCATTCCAGAAGGGGCCATCAACTGGCTTGGAACCTTTGAGTTTGGAAGAGCTCTCCGAAATTAAGAAGACGATCAAACGCCCACTTGCTTCCGTGTTTCCTGTAGAGGTGACCCTAAACGTCCTAGTTGCCTCTACGCCGAGCAATGTGGAAGCGGGAATCAACCCTATCAGGACGCCTGCGAGAAGAAACCAATTTTTCAAAATAGCGACACTTTTCTCAGATGCAAAAAGATCCCAGGATGGCAATTCAGTTCTCTTGGCGTCGCGCTAGCTCGTCTCTGAGTTTAGCCGCGAGCTCGTATTGTTCTGTTTGAACCGCTTCTGCGAGTCGCTCTTGGAGTGTTGGACCAATGTACTCATCCTTGAGCGAGTCCCGTAACTTGATAAGTTGCAAAACCATTTCATCTTGATCGAACTCTTCCTCTGCTTCATGCTCCTCGAAAACGGAACGCATCATCTGCAAACCTTGGTTGATTTGCGAAACAGCTTCATTTGCGTCCGAATCGTCGAGGGCTGCCAGTGCAGCCGCTTGTGTGCGGTGGAACAAAACAAAGGGTCGGTACTGTTCGTGGCTCATCGTCCACTCTTCTTCTGGAGAGTGGTCTCTGCAAACGTCCATCAACGCAAGCGTATGATCGGCATCTTCAACCGCTCGATGGTAATGTTGCAAACGAAGCCAGGAAATACGGCGGTGATAGAATTGGACGAATTCGCGATCCGCCTCAAAGCACTGAGCGTCGCTCATCACGAAATCTTCGTCTTGTTTTTCGATGTGCAACATACTGTCCAGAAAGGTGGCAAAACCGTCTGGAGTCAAGCCGTCCGGTCGCCCCTGAGTTTCCATCTGCAGAACGCCGAGGTCAACCCGCATTTGGATGACATCACGAGCGTCATCCCCTTTAACCAATCGGACCGACAAAGAATGCGGGTCAAATTCCCAATCATGCAAAATGCCGTCTAGGCCCTTATACGAACTCATTTCGACCTTTCTTAAATCTTTCTTGGACGGTTTAGGTCGGTGCGACATCTGCGGGGCTCCCGTTTGGGTAAAATGGTCAGGATACTCGACGAGCCTCTTTGCCAAGTATAACACCGGTCTCAAACAAGCGTAGTCACTTCGTTCTGGAGTTCCGGATTTACCGACGGGAGGATGTTCAAGTGTTCGCTTTGATCGGCCTAAAGGGTAGGGGGCTGACGGAGAAAGCGCAAAAATGTTTGCACCTTTTTTATAAAAAAGTGCCCGATGTGGAAAGACTTCGCTTCCAATCTTGTGTGGAAGCCATTCGACACCCGTTTTCGTGTACGATAATTGACGGCGTCGCCAATACGGTTTTTCGGCGTTCTCCACTTCAATGTTGCGCCAGTCAGTTAGCCAATTTCCATTTTTTTTAAGGCTTATGAATTGATGTCCATTAGTCGCCGCAATTTCCATCAGCAAACGCTTGGCTCGTTGCTGACTTGGTCGCTCCTCGATACCCTTTTTATGGGAGATGCGTTTGGCCAAGAGCTAAAGCCTGTTGCCACCAAGTGGCTCAGAGAGCTTAATGAAATGAGCCTTGACCTCAAGGCAAAAAAACTAGGTCAACTTGATTGGCAAAAAAAAGTCGAACAACTCTTCGCCATGGTTGATCTGCCTGAAATGCTAAAGTTCATCGACTTCGAAAAGCTTACACAAAATGTGAAAGCAGTCGATCGAGGGGAAATCAGCCTCCATGCGAACTTACCGAAAGTGGAAGGTCTTCCAACCGAACTTGTTTTTGGCCATCAAGTCTTTGCACTCAACCAAGATCGATCGGTTGTGCCGCACGGACACGATAACATGGCAACGGCATTTTTGATACTTCAAGGCGATTTCCACGGAAGACACTACGATCGATTGGAAGACGAAAAGGAACATTTGATCATCGCGCCAACGATCGATCGTTCCTTTGGACCTGGCGAGTACTCAACGGTCACCGATCTCAAGGACAATGTGCATTGGTTCCGGGCCAAAAACGACAAAGCGTTTATCTTCAACATCCATGTGATGAGCGTAAAGCCAGGACGAACGGGCCGAGTCTATATCGACCCAGATGGCGAGAAAATTTCTAACGGGCGCATTCGCGCCAAAAAAATCGACCATGCACAAGCCAACAAACTCTACGGCTAGTAAGTTGCACGACGCTCCGCCGTCGTGATTCCTGCCGCTCGCCTAATTCGCCGAACGCTGAGCTGCGATCAACTCGATCAATCGCTGAGCACAACGCCGGCCAAATTGCAAGTCATTGATCTCACAATCATGAATCTCAAGTTCGACATCTGGATTCAGGGAATGAGCAATCGCGTCGAACAGAGCCGTGTCCGCTTGTGGGTCATGAAACGGACCTCCAGGTGCGCTGATGACACTGATGGCACGTTTTGGTATCAGAACACAGCATGGTGCAAGATAGGAATTAACGGCTCTCGCAAGGTTTTCGCCGAGCTGTTTGCACTCGCTCACGTTTGTCCTCATCAGCGTTACTTGCGGGTTATGAAAGTAGAACGTCCGGCCTTCGAAGCCAGGCGGAACCGTAGAGGGTTCGCCAAAGTTGACCATATCAAGGCAGCCCGGAACGACAATCGCCGGGACTCGTGCACGTGAAGCGGCGTACAATCGATCAGGGCCAGCAGACAAAACGCCACCCACCAGTTCATCGGCTAACTCAGTTGTCGTAATGTCCAGCACCCCAGCCACCATGCCGCTATCGATCAAGGCCTCCATCGTCCTGCCGCCTGTTCCGGTGGCTGCAAATACAAGGACCTCATAGCCTGCAGCCTCCAAGATTGGCGTAGCTGAATTCACACATGCGGTGGTATTACCAAACATGCTCGCAACAATGATAGGTTTCCCTTCGTCGGGCGGCAACTTGACGCGTGCCATCCCGACGATCGCTCCAGCCGCTCGACTCAAGATCGTTTTCGAAATGCGATTCAAGCCTTGGATATCAACGATACTCGACATCATGACGATATCACTCGTCCCGATGTAGTGAGCAATGTTGCCACTGGCCAGCGTGGAAACGATCATCTTCGGGAAGCCGATGGGCAAGCCTCGCATCGCAGCAGATGCGATTGCAGTCCCCCCTCCTCCGCCAAGCGATATCACACCATCGATCTTTCCATTTCGCCGCAACTGCTCAAGAATGCATGGTGCCGCCTTAACCATTGTTGCGACAGCTTGGCCGCGATCGCGTTGGTCTAGGATCGGTTGCAGGTCGATACCCGCGGAGGATGCGACCTCAAATCGCGACACATCCGCCGGAATTTGAGGATCGCTGCCGGTCCCAACGTCGATCATCAAAACATTGAAACCTGCCTTTCGAATGCACGAGGCAACAAAGGCATGTTCAACCCCTTTCGTATCCAGCGTTCCAAGTATGGCAATGGTTGGTGACACGAAGCTTTACTTTCCCGACCCTGCTCGAGGAATTGCCTTAAACTCGCGAGTCAAATTGAGTAACGCACCTTCGAAGGCCATTCGCTCAAGACTTGAAGCACCCACAAATCCATCCGTACCGGCATGTTGATTCATATAGGCTGCATCCAGAGGGGTTAGGATTGGACCGCCGTGAGAAAGACAAATAGTATCCCGATTCACGGTTTTCGCCGCTTCCACAATCGCAAGCACGCGAGTGGTTGCATCGTCCATGGAGAGGGTTGCGCCCGTAACTCCGATCGAGCCACCGATAGTCGTCCCGACATGCGCGATAACAACATCTGCTCCCGCTAACACCATCGCTCGCGCTTCATCGGGTTTCGCAACGTAGACGACGCTGAACAAGTCCATCTTGCGAGCCAGCCCTACCATTTCGACTTCTTTATCGAAACTCATTCCAGTCTCTTCGAGGACTTGACGGAAGTGGCCGTCGACGATGCAGTGTGTCGGGAAATTGTTAACACCCGAAAAGCCCATCTCTTTGACCTTGAGTAGCCAGTGCCACATGCGTCGCCTTGGGTCGGTGGCATGCACACCACATATCACAGGCACTTCGTCGACAACGGGCAGAACTTCGAATTCACCAATCTCCATCGCAATCGCATTTGCGTCTCCATAGGCCATAAGTCCGGCGGTCGACCCGTGACCCGCCATTCGATACCGGCCCGAGTTGTACACGATAATCAAATCGACCCCGCCTTTTTCTAGAAACTTAGCGCTGATTCCAGTCCCAGCCCCAGCCGCAATAATGCTCTCGCCACGTGCTAACGTTGCTCTTAGACGCCCCATCACTTCATCGCGATTGTAGGGGTTACCTTTTCCTGTCCACGGGTTTGTCATTCTGCTAACTTGCTTAAAAGAGCGTCGTAAGTGTTCGGTCGGTGAAGGCGGGCGAAGTATTTTAGATGACTTTTGTTCGCAAGTCACCCGTTTTAACCGCTAGTTTAGGCTCCAATGGTCGCACCCGGCAGGTACGACCCATCCTAGGTCACGCTTGCCGAGAGTAAGTTCAGCCATCAATCATCAAGGATTTGTGTTGTTCCTGTACATTGCCGGGGAACTTATACTAAACTAATGGGAGACCTGCCCCTGTTTTCCGCCATCATCCACCCACCTGGAACACGACATGTTGACTCGCGTCACGCTCGGTTCGTTGCTTTTTTTGTTTTTCCTTGAAGCTGCACGAGGTGAACCTACGATCACAACCGCCAGCCCGCTGGCAGTTGAACCTGGGAAGACAACCCGTATCGTTCTTCAAGGCAAGGACCTCCGAGCTCCGATGCGATTTTGGACAAGCCGTTCTGCTCAGATCGAAGTCGTAACGGTTGAGCCTACGCAAGCAACGCTCGACGTTAAGCTTGAGCCTAACGCAGCCCTCGGGCCGCTAGGCCTTTGGATTGCAACTGCCGACGGACCGTCTGGTGCAATTACTCTTCTGGTCGACGATTTACCGAGCATACCGGACAATGGCAGCAATCATCAAAAGGAACAAGCTCAATTGGTTCCTAAGTCATGTGGCATTGATGGCACATGTGATGGCCCACTCAGCGATTTCTACAGGTTGCATGCCAACGCCAACGAGCAATTGACTTTCGAAGTGTTTGCACAGCGACTCGGATCCAAGATGGATGTTGTCGTGCGTCTCTACGATGCTTCCGGCAAGCAATTGATGTCTGCGGACGACGATTCAAACGGTCCAGACAATCGCTTTCGATTTCGATTCCCAACCGAAGGGGACTACTTGATCGAGATCTTTGACAACCGTTTTGTTGCTGGAGGACGGTATCGAATGCGGATTGGCGAGTTCCCGATGATCGATGCCAACTTGCCTTTGGCGGCTCAACTGGGGAGTCGCCAAAGCGTTCGTTTCATCGGTCCGGACAGCGAGATTCTAGCCGCGCAAGATCTTGAAATTCCCAGTTCTTTCGACTCGGAATCGATCCCTGTTTTCGCTAAACTGCCCGGCGGGACATCCTCGAGTTGGTGCACGCTGCTCACCAGCAAATTCCCGCAGTTTTCCGAGCCAGATTCCATCCCTGAGACGCCTGCGAGTTTGAATATCCCCACAGGAATAAGCGGTCGGTTGTTACATGAGAACGAACGCGATCAATTCCTGTTGAATGGAATCAAAGGTCAATTGGTTCGTATTAATTCGCGAACTCGCAGCCTGCATTTGCCGACCATGCTTCAAATGCGTTTATTCAATTCCGCCAACGCGAAAGTAGCGGAAACAGCCGTCAATGACAATGATGAGTGGAGCATCGACTATACATTTCCAGAAGATGGAAGCTATCGTTTGGAAGTCTCAGATCTGTTGCATCGCGGGGGGGCCTCTTTTGGCTACTACGTCGAAGTAGCGAGTCCTCCCAAGTTTGCTGTGGTATTCAAGCCGGACGCGAAAACCAAAGAACAGTTTGCGGTTGAGCAACAGTCCGGTGCTTTCGCGATCGATTTTCAGATTCAGCGTGCGGGCTACGATGGCCCGATCGAACTCGCATTTGCCGCTCCCATTCCGGGATTGAAATTGCTCAACCCCCGCATCGATGCAAAAGCGAAGGAAGGCACGATTTACGTCTTCGCGGATGAAAATTGGCAGGCGGAATCGCTTACCGGCTTGCGGTTCGAAGCAATCGCGACCGATGCGCCCGATCAAAAAGTGGCAGTGAGTAGCCTAGCTTTGCATCGCATTAAATCGCCGCATATTCCATTCCCGGCAACCTGGACGAATGGCCTCGTAACCACTGCTGGTGTTCCGGCATCGTCCCCGTTTTTCACGTTGGAAACCAGCGCACCGGCCGTCTTTGCTCGCCAACAAACCAGCCATACCGCAACCCTTTCGCTCAAACGAACCCAGGAGGCTTTTAAGGGGCCTGTCAGTGTACTCCCGTACAAGCAACTGACCAATTGGACTTCCTCCGCCAAGCCAGACAAAGACTCCTATGCGATCACTTGGACACGTACATCCAATGCGGACGAACCGCAACAACTTCCACTGCTCGCGTTTGCTGAGTTCAATGGTCGCGGCCGAATGCATTCTCAGAATGTTTCGGTATCGTGGATCGATCCCCTGAAAGTTTCCATCAAACCAAACCGTCCTCTTGTAGGCGGCAGCGCTCAACCTGTTGATGTTTCGTTCGCATGGGATGCCGCTGCGACCTCGCAGCCTGTGAAGTTGGCTTGGCTTAATCTACCAGCCGGCATGGTTGGCCCGCCGCTGGAGGTTGCTGCGGGGATTGCTGAGGCCAAATTGGAACTGCAGCTAACGCCGGAGTTTGCCGCATCGAACGTTGCCTTGCAGTTGCAGGCCACGAGTCAATTCGCAGGTCAACCGTTCACCACGCAGAGCGAAACGGTAACATTCCAAGTGATTCCAACGCCAGCAAAACTTGAGGTCTTTCCGTCCGTCGTGGAATTGCGCGGTCCTAAGGACTTTCGCCATCTTGTCGTCACCGGTTTTGATGAACTTGGCTCGCCGCGAGATTGGACGACAGAAAGTCGAGCGGTGTCCGTGAATCCATCGATTGCGAAGATCGAAAACAATCAAGTGGTCGCGGTCGGTAACGGCACGACTGAATTGAAGATCGAAATTGGCAAGCTTACTCAGACAATTCCTGTTACGGTAACGCATTTTGAAACTACGCCACCCACCCAATTTGAAAATGAAGTACTTGTTGCACTTTCGAAACAATCCTGTAACTCCGGTGCATGCCATGGTTCACCAAGTGGCAAAGGAGGCTTTCGACTCTCTTTGCGAGCCTTCGATCAACAGCTAGATCAATTGACACTCAATCGCGAGGAGTCAGGGCGACGTGTTAATGTCCTTGAGCCCGAAAAGAGTCTCATGCTGCTGAAGCCGCTTATGAAAGTGGCTCATGGTGGCGGCATGCAACTTCGCAAGTCCGATCCCGCGTATGAGATCTTACGCACTTGGATTTCGGAAGGCGCTAAAGTAGATCCCCCCAACACTCCAAGATGCATTCGGCTCGAGTTGTATCCGAATGAGAAACGAGTCCTCAATCGAGCCGTTGCGCCGCGTCAACAGTTGGTTGCGGTCGCGCATTTTTCCGATGGTTCCTCGCGAGATGTGACCAAGCTGGTTGCTTACGAAAGCTCCAATACCAGTGTGGCTGAGGTAAGCACGAGTGGACTAGTGACGAGTCGCGGAAGAGGGGAGGCTGCGATCCTTGCTCGTTTCCTGGAACACATTGAAAGCGCACCGATTATGTTCGTCGAAGATGTGCCTGGATTTGAGTGGCAAGCTCCGTCACCAAATAACTTCATCGACACGCTGGTCAATGCCAAGCTTCAGCAATTGCAATACCTTCCGGCTGAGACGGCAGACGACTCAGCGTTTCTTCGTCGCGTTTTCTTGGATGTTATCGGATTGTTGCCCACTCCCGAGGAGACACAAACATTCTTGGCGACCCCAAGTCCTGACAAACGCCAGTTGCTGATCGATAGCCTTCTCAACCGTCCGGAGCATGCGAAGTTTTGGGCTCTCAAATGGGGCGATCTATTGCGGTTGACCAGCAAGAATGTCGGTAACGAAGCGGTGTACAAGTACCACCGCTGGGTGGAGCAGGCCCTTCAAGAGAACATGCCATACGACGAGTTTGCAAGACTGTTGCTAACGGCATCGGGCAGCACGCTCGACAATCCCCCTGCCAACTTTTATCGCACCGCCAACGATACCAATGATTGCGTTGAGACGATATCGCAGGTCTTTCTCGGCGCACGTTTGCAATGCGCGAAGTGCCATAACCATCCGTTCGAACGATGGACTCAGGATAACTACTACGGACTAGGGGCGTTTTTCCAGCGCCTCCAACGCAAAAAATCACAACGTCCAGACGAAATGTTTGTCTGGACGTCCAATACGGGCGAAGTGACTCAGCCCCGCACGGGCGAAGTCATGAAGCCTTGGTTGCCTAAAATTGGAAGCATCGAGCCAAAAGGGGATGAAGATCGACGCCGGGTATTTGCCGAATGGCTGACCAACCCCACCAACCCATTCTTTGCTCGCATCGAAGCCAATCGAATATGGAGCCAGCTTTTTTCGCGAGGAATCGTGGACCCAATCGATGACTTTCGCGATTCAAATCCGCCGTCCAATGGCCCATTGCTAGATGCCTTGGCAAAGGAGTTTGTCGACAACAAGTTCGATCGAAAGCATCTGCTCCGCGTCATCCTCAATAGTCGTACCTACCAAGCTAGCTTCAACACCAACAAGTTCAATGAAGACGACGTCCGTTATTTTTCACATCAAGAACCTAGACTGCTTTCGGCGGAGCAACTGTTGGATGCTGTCAATCATACGACCGGAAATCAGCAGACGTTTGGTCCGCTTCCGCCCGGTACCAAAGCAACACAGTTACCCGCCCCAGACCTTGTCAAAGTGGATTTTTTGAAGGTCTTTGGACAGCCAGAACGTTCTACCGTTTGTGCTTGCGAACGGGCAGATGATTCCAATTTGGCGATGGCGATCGAGCTCTTCAATGGTCCGATGATTTACGATCGCCTCAGAGATCCAAACAATCGATTCCGACGATCACTGGCTGCGGGTAAGTCGATCGAGGACATCATTCGCGAACTTTATCTGGTAGGCCTATGTAGGCAGCCGACCGATGTTGAACTTGCGACATCCATGGAACATGCCAAAGCTCGCAATGATCCGGCCAATGCTCTTGAGGACATTTGTTGGGCATTGATCAATACTGACGAGTTTCTTTTTCAGCACTAAACAAAATCGTCCTAAAGACATCATGAGAACATTCATCGTTATTTGCTCGATCGTTTTCGGCTGCTCACCCTTGGCTGTGGCAGTTGACGCTGTCAGCTTTCGCAGTCAAGTCGCACCGGTGCTCATCGAAAACTGCGTTGCTTGCCACGGCGCCAAGAAGGCGGAGGGGGGCTATCGCATAGACACGTTCGAGTATTTGATGAAAAGCGGTGATTCGGGCGCAGCACCCGTTACCGCTGAGAAACTGGACGCGAGCGAATTATATCGACGCCTTGTTACTGCCGATCATTCAGAACGGATGCCATCCGATAGCGAACCACTTGCACCCGCCCAAGTGGAGCTTGTTAAAACTTGGATCTCAAGCGGCGCGGCCTTCGATGGCGAAAAGCCAGGCGATCCACTCTATCTGGTCGTGCCACCCGCCGAATACCCCGATCCACCCGCAAAATATTCTGCACCGATCCCAATTGCAAGCGTCGCGTTTTCCTTGGATGGCAGCCAAATCTATGCGGCTGGTTACCATGAGCTGACTTGCTGGAGCACCGCAGATGGTACCTTGCTCAATCGCATCAAGAACATTGGCGAACGTGTGTACGCAATCTCGGTTAGCCCGGATGGAACTCGCTTGGCTGTCGGTTGCGGTACGCCTGGAAAGTCCGGCGAAGTGAGAATTGTAGACACGGTCAGCGGCAAAGTAGTCCACATTGGTTGCCGAACAACGGATGTCGTGTTGGATGTCGTCTATAGTCCAAATGGCCAGCGTTTGGCGGTTGGAGGTGCGGACGGCTTGATTCGAATTGTGGATGCCCAAACCTGCAAAGAACAACAAATCATTGCAAGTCATGCGGATTGGGTGAATGCTGTTTGTTGGAGTGCCGACGGCAAGCAACTGGCATCCGCAAGCCGCGACAAGTCTGCCAAAGTTTATTCGTCCGAGACGGGCGAACTATCGACAAGTTACGCGGGGCACGGGGCGTCGGTAAGAGGGATCGCGTTTTCGGCAGACGGCTTGCAAATCTTGTCCGTGGGTGATGACAAGAAGCTTCACCGGTGGAGCATTGAGGGCGCCAAAAAAGTGGCTGAAGTAACTTTCGGAGGCACCGCTTTCAAGCTTGCCGGTGGAATAGACTACGTTCTGGTACCGTCGGCGGACAAATTGGTACATCGCGTGGAGCTTCAAAAGAACCAAGAGGCCATGAAGTACGAAGGGCTTCCGGATTGGGCTTTGGGAACGGCCGTTCATCCGGTCAGTGGGCATGTAGTAGCGTGTTCGATCAACGGCGAGTTAAGACTATGGAAGGCCGCCGAAGGAACACTCATTCGAAGCTGGATAGGCATGCCCTAACCGCCCCCCCGCCTCGGTCATCCAGGGTAGGCCCCTCATCCCCAGCCCTTCTCCCCTGAGTACCGGTGATAAGGGAGCGAGAATCTATTCGTACTTATTCGCAGCACGCCAGACTCGAAATCCCCATGGATTTGCGTGATCCCATCGTGTTTTCTCTCCCTCGCCCCGCTTCGGAGAGAGGGGGGTGAGGGGTAGATCCCTGACATGGAGCCTCAGGTTCAGTATTTGTTTATGCTTCTGAAACGCAGCTCGACATGTTCGTTACAATGACGGTTGAGCATCGCCATCCACACAGCTTCAACAATCAAATGAAGGACCAAACTATGTCTTACGCCGATTCCCCCAGCAAAGGTGGTGGCAACACAGCAGTTATTGTGGCTTCGATCCTTGGAGGGCTTTGCGTTGTGTTATTGGTTTGTGGTGGGATCCTGGCTGCATTGCTGCTGCCGGCGGTTCAGGCCGCTCGAGAAGCGGCTCGCCGACTGCAATGCACCAATAACATGAAGCAAATTGGTCTCGCGCTTCACAACTACGAGAGCGCGTACAAGTCGCTACCGCCTGCCTACACCGTCGACTCAGAAGGAAATCGATTGCATAGCTGGCGGTCCTTGATCTTGCCCTATCTGGAACAAAGTGCAGTGTACAACCGAATCGATTTCTCAAAACCATGGGATCATCCTGACAATGAATTCATTCGCGAACTGAATGTGCCAACATTCATGTGTCCAAGTACGAAATTGCCGAATGGTTACACAACTTATGTTGCGGTTGTCGCTCCGAATGGCGTCTTCTCAGGCCCTACTCCTACTAACTTCCAAGACATCAAAGATGGGCTTTCCAATACTTTGATGGTCGTTGAAACCACAGAGGCAAAGGCGGTGCATTGGATGGAACCCAACGATACCGATTTGAACGCCTTCATCGCTGCATTAAATGGTCCTGCGACCCCAAGCAATCGACTAGCCCATCCCGGTGGTGGAATGGTTACCTTGGGAGATGGAAGTGTTCGTTTTCTGTCCTCAAACACGCCTGTTGAAACGTTGCAGGCGCTCGTCACTTTGGACGGCGGGGAGAGGGTTAATACCGATTTTTAGGCTAAGGAACGTTGAATAGAATGAACGTTCCGCTTTTTCCTGAGACGGCGACGTCAATCCGTTTGTCGCCATTGAGGTCGCCGGTTGCTATTTGAAGTCCAATACCGACGTGCCCTTGTTCAATCTTGGATTTTTGGAATTCGCCCTTCACAAGCTTATAAGCGTTGATTTCTGGCATATCCTTGCCACCCGGATCTCCACCATTGTGTGCAAAGTAGCGTTTGCCACTAATCAATTCATCCACGCCGTCACCATCTAAATCCGCTAGCGCAAGAGCATGCGGTTGCGAGAAATCTTTGTCGATCATTCGTTTATCGAATTGTAAACTACCCTCGGAAGTCGGCGCGATCTGTCGCCACCAGTACAAACCGTAGTCATGACCTGCTCCGACGAGGACATCGTTTTTGCCGTCGTGATCGATATCGCGAACCAACATCGGAATACTACCTTGGATATTCCAGTCGGGATGGAATTTCCATGTTTGTCCCCAGGGGTTCTCAGAAGGTTGTTCGTACCAACCCGAACCGATCAGAATGTCGGCCCGTCCATCATTGTTGATGTCTCCCACGCCCATTCCATGTTGGTTGCCCGACTTGCCAATGAGGGCTTTCTCCAAGCGATAGATTGCTTTGCCAGTGCCGATCGGATCGGACTTGATGAATCGCCAAACGATCATTGGATTTTCCTTGTTCCAGCTATTGACGACCCATTCCTTTAGACCGTCACCATCGAGGTCTTCCATCAATTGAGCTTCGTTTTGACTGGCCTTGGTGTCGACGAAAAGGTGTCGCTTCCATGTTTGGCCAAGCCGAAGTCCTTCGCTGCCTGGGTTTTCATACCATGCAACTTCGGTTGGAATGAAGGAGCCCGCGACAACATCGATGCGTCCATCGCCATTGACATCCATCAAGAAATCGCCATTGCTTTCGACATATCCATTCCAATCTTCAATCGTTCGAAGCGGACGTGGCTTAAAATCCGGAGCCGGGTACCAATTTCGTCCAGCAACAACATCGGGTTTGCCATCACCGTCCACATCACCGATTGCACACCCCTCGTTGGCATCGAGTGTCAATTGGTCAATTTTCCAGTGGACGGTTTTCAACGGATTGGTTTCGTCGGCGTATGTATTTGAGACGAACACTCCTGAAAGAAGAAGTGCGATAAGAGTCTTACGATTCATTTTGATTTCCATTGGCGAGAGGTTGAGGGGGGCGTCTGCTGCCAGCTTGCGTTTTTTGCCTCACAAGCTGAAAGGTTTAGTCACGTATTCTAATCCATTGCTTGATGGATTGCATGTAGCCAAAGCGGAGCGATACTGGACCATTCAAAATCTCTTGCTCGGCTCGCGGCGTTTCTACCAAGGGACAAGCGAAGCTCTGGATTCGAAAGCAGCCGGTCTAGCACTGCTGCCGTCTGTCCTTCGCTCGATATGATTAGTCCGTCAACGCCGTCGGTGATCGTTTGTCGGATGGCGGGACTGCAGTCCGTCACGGCCACCGGCATGCCTGCCGCCATCGCTTCCAGCATCGATTGCGGAAAGCCTTCGTACTGGCTGACTAGGCAATAAGCGTTGGCTCGTCGAAGCGAATTCCAAACATCGTCGCTCCAAAGTGACCAAACCACGGAGTTGGATACGCCGAGGTTGCGAGCAAGATCCTGCAACGTGGAGCGTTCCGCACCATCGCCCACAATATTGAGACTCCATTGATCGTGATGTTTTTGCAAGCTTGCCCAAGCAGACAACAAGCGATCGACCCGCTTTTCCTTCGAAAGACGCCCAACATAAACGAGCGTTTTTGGCTCGGCGGCCGCACGCTGTCGCTCACATGCAACCAAGTCGATCGCAGGCGACTTCATTGCGGACGGAATGACCACCCACTGATTGCGATGGACTAGCCGTCTGGATTGCAGGTATTCACCGACTTGGCTGGTTTGAACAACACATGCGTGACACTTGGGATAAGTGTACCGCCGCATGCCTTCCCAAAATCGACTGAGCCGTTGATGCCGTGGGTCGCTTCGTTCTGAAATGATAACGGGAATTTTTCGAGGGCAAGCGGCAAGAGCAAGGATATTGTTGGAATCGCAAAAGCTGATGACGATTTGCGGTTTCCAAGTTGATATGTGTTGACGCAAAGCACGAATCCGGTTGAGGTTGGCTAAAACGCCACGAACCAAGCCTCCGTTGGTTGCCGTTAATCCGAGTCCAATTCGATTGACGGTTGGATCGAGTGGGTAGTTGTCGTTTCCAGCTTGGTCGAGAGTGACCAGAGTCGTTTCGGAACGGCCCGCAAGTTCATTGGCAAGATAGCTCAATTGTCGTTCTGAGCCTCCTCCTCGCATCGAATGAATAAAGAGCATGATGCGTTTGGGTACAACGCCCATTAGAATTTCGTTAGACTGCTGCTCTTTCAATGGGTCGACCGCCATCCTGAAGGTTGTTTTCGGATATTCTGAACGTTGTTTTCGAGGTGCAGCGAGAGCCGCTCTGTGTATTTCCAACGGATCCGGTGTATTCCCAACGGATCCTGTGAATTCCCAAGTGGGTTTACGAATCCTCCGCGTTCATGTCCGATTCTAGCTTAAAAATCATCGCAGCACTCTCCCGAAAGAACGAGATGACGAGACCGCCCAAAGATCCCGACCATGCCAAAGATCCTGACCAAGTCCGCATCATTTTCGTCGGTGATGTTGTTGGTAAGCCGGGCATGTCGATTTTGTGTGATTCCGTGGGTTGGCTTCGCGAAGTGCTGAAGGCGGACCTCGTTATCGTGAATGCCGAGAACGCGGCGGATGGGGCTGGTTTAACCAACGCGCAATACAAAAAACTGATCGAGTCGGGTGTAGATGCCATTACGCTCGGAGATCACATCTATCGCAAGAAAGAGATCTCGACGACGTTGGTGTCCGCTGCCAATATCGTGAAACCGGCGAACTTTCCAGCAGCGGCACCTGGCCGCGATCATTGCATTGTCCAAACGGCAAGCGGCATACCTGTTGCCGTCATCAGTCTTTTGGGGCGCGTCTTTATGCGGCCTGTCGACTGCCCATTTGCTGCCGTATCTCGTGTTCTGGAAGGCTTGCCTGAGGACGTGCGAATCCGTGTTTGCGATATGCATGCCGAAGCAACCAGCGACAAGCAAGCCATGGGGCGTTTTCTCGATGGCAGGGTGACGGCAGTACTCGGAACGCATACGCACGTTCCGACTGCCGACGAGCAAATTTTGGCAGGTGGAACTGCCTTTCAATGCGATGTTGGAATGACGGGCCCGTACGAGAGCATTCTTGGACGAGCCATTGAGCCCGTGCTCAACACAACGCTTTCGTTCGACCCTAATTCATTCCACGTTGCAACTGGAGATATCCGACTATCGGGGACGTGGTTCGATGCGGTTCCGGCGACGGGCAAAGCGGTTCGAATTGAACGATTGCAACTCCGAGAAGATGAGTTAAAAAGCTGGCGATCGACCCGCTCTGGCCGAGAGTGACCTTGCCATTTCAACACGGCTTCAAATTCCTTGATTTGATCGGCCGTAGTACAGGCTGCCAGCCTGGTTCGACATGCAAAATACAGGCTGGCAGCCTGTACTACGTCTGCTGAGTTACCGATTGTTTATTGCACCGATGGTTCGTCAAGCAACGTGCTTACGATTGCTTCCAAGACGATCAGCGGCTTGTATCCCACTTCTTTCAATCGCACCTTGCCCGTTCGATCGATGAAAATCGTCGTTGGGAATCCCTGAAAATTACGAACCTTTTTTCGCGTTTCGTCATCGCCGATGACGCACGTATAGGGCATGTTGTTTTCGGTCATGAATTGCTTGATTAATGCCACGGCTTGGCTGGGGTCTCCGTTTTCATAGTTGATGCCGATGATTTCCAGGCCCTTGTCTTTGTACTTGTTGTGCAATTCCACAAAGTGAGGAATTTCCATCCTGCACGGAGGACACCAAGTACCCCAAATATCGACAATCACAACCTTGCCTTTCAAATCGGCTAGTCGCGTGAGATTGCCGTCCAAGTCGGGCAGTTCGAAGTCGAAATCAAACGGCTTGTGGTTTGCCAACGTTGCGAGAGCGTTCTTTTTCTCATTTGCCAACTCCTCCAATTGTTTTTCCTTAATTCGGGCTTGCAAACCTTGGAAGGAATCGAGTCCGCGAATGGCAACTAGGTCCGTGTCCTCATTGAGAAATTTTAGATCATTGAAACCGAGTTCGATGGCCTCACCGATCGACTTAACCGCTTCGTCGGTCTTGCCGCTTTTCGAAAGAACGCAGCCTTCGTTGTACATCGCGTTTCCAAGGATCTCTTTCTCCTGTGGCGTCAGCGAACCTAATGCCATAAGTTGGCGGCCAAATTTGGCGGACTCTAAAAACAAGGGAGCGCTCTTGGCGTCATTTTGTGCCGCGTTCGACTGTATGGCTAGATCGTGTCCCATTTGCACCAAACGGATCAGCGTGCTTCGGTTTGTTTTATCCAAACTTTCGGCAGTCTTGAGCGTTGCATAGGCGTCCTTGAAGTCACCTGACTGAGCCTGCGATTGAGCCTTGTTGATCAATTCCGCGACCTTCGGAGCGTTGGAGGACGGTAGGGTCGACGTGTTGCACCCAGCCAAAAGAACTGTAATCGTCGCGAGGAGCGTGCAAAGAATTCGCATTATTGATGGACTTTGATTGTGGAAAGAAGGCAAAGGAGCTTAGGGGGGCAGAACGTTGCGGGCGCCGCTTAGAGCGTTGGGGCGGCGATTTGAGCTTGATTGGAGCACGTTGGCGGTCCGGCAGCAAGAAGCGGCAACTCGGGATCATTGCGATTTGTGGGTAAACGTAGTACTGGCTGCCAGCCTGGTTATCTCATCCTGCCGCTCGCCTAAGTGATTTCATTTGTTGCGGTCTCAATCAGTAACGCCCCTGAACGCTTCGAATCGTGGAGAAACAAGGGAAAACAAGGATTCGGTTTGGGTGGTTTCGGTGTTTTGACAGCGGATCTGAGAGGGAGTAACGTTTTGGATGGCTTGCAAGCAACAGGCTTGCCGATAGAATCTTGGTTGTAGGGCGAGGTGCAGCATGCAGTATCCCAACCCGAAGCGTTAGCGAGGGACAATTTCGAAGGTCCCTCACTTACGTATCGGGTTATGATTCGTAGTTTGCTGTCTGCCGCTCGCGTTAGAAAGAATTGAGAATAACGGGGAGCGAAAAAAACCCTGTGTTTTCATTGATGGCGAAGTAGCTCAGTTGGTTAGAGCAACGGCTTCATAAGCCGTGGGTCGCTGGTTCAAGTCCAGTCTTCGCTACTGTTTTTCCTTGAGCACGACGCCCGCTCTCTAAGATCTGGGCATCTAAAGCCTCCCTCAATCCTCAATTTTACCGTGGGGAATGACGTTCGCAGGCTAAGAACGTTTCTAAATTGGTTTTCGGACTCCAATTTGATAGCGATATGTCGTTGGGACCCGCTTGGGGCCACCCATTTAGCATGGACCATTTAGCATTGCCGTCGATTTGGAATTGATCTTGAGACACGCTTCGAATACTTCCTAGGTGTTTCGTGCATAAGCGAATCGAGATGTGAAGTGGAAGTTGTGACCGGTGCGTGGAAGAGTTCATTTTCGCACGGGGCCTTTGATTAATCTGGCTTTTCTTCAGCTACTGCGAAAGACTCATTCCATGGCCGCAACAACCTATCTCGATCGATTTCTTGAACCAATGACAGAGGCGTTGACACCCGAGTTCGCACGCGTCATTGCCGACCTTCGTGACGGGAGCGACGTTGCGACTTGAACAGATGGATTGCCCACATGACGAATCTAGGTACACTAAAATGCGATTGATCTATCTCGCCGTTCTTCTATGCACATGGACGCCAGCGATCACCCTTGGCCAATCCGTTCAAGAAGATTTGGGCAAATTGAAGCAAGAGTACGAAGACAGCTTCAAAGCTTGGAACCAAAAGCATAAAAACGCGAAAACCGAGGATGAATCCATTGCACGCCATAAGGAATGGCCTGGTTGGAACTATGCTCCAAAGCTGGTAGCACTTGCGGAGAGGGCTCAATCGAGCCAGGAAGGGTTCGAAGCAATTTGCGAAGTGCTCGATCTTGGAAATTCAGTAGGCGAGTTCGATCGCGAAATTTTTGGTCCATACGAACGAGCGGTTGCCCTATTAATCGAGTATCACCGTAACCAAGATCTGCGACCGATCTGTTCTCGGGTTCGCATTTCCGAAGGTTCGGAAAAATTTCTAATCGCACTCATGGAGAATGCAGAAAGTCGGGAAACTCGTGCCGACGCTTGTTACCATCTTGGTAGGCTATACGCTGAAAAACGTGAGCTTCTGTCTCCAGATTCTTGGGCAAGGAGGCTGCCTGTTGGATCCTTTGCTAAGTACAACGTCGATCGGTGTGCGACATACTTTACGCCCTTTCTTGAAGGGAAATCCTCCGACCAATTGTACTTTGCCGCCAATCGTTGCTTTGATCTTGTCGCGCGCGAATACTCCGACGTGTACGATCTTCGCCACGGTAGATCCTTGAGTGAACTCGCAAAACGTGCGATCTACGAACTCAAGTACCTGAGCGTTGGTGGGGGGGCACCCGAAATCGACGGTGAAGATCTTGAAGGAATGCGGATGCAATTAACCGATAGTCGCGGGAAGGTCGTGCTGCTGGTTTTCTGGGCGTCTTGGTGCGGGCCATGTATGGGTGATATACCTCATGAAAAAGAACTTCATGATAGATTTGCAGGGCGGCCATTTACCATTGTGGGCGTCAATGCTGACGAAACGTCAGAAGCCGCCCGAAAGGCGGTGACAGACAGCGCTATACCATGGCGGTCATTTTACAATGGCCCCAGAAATACCAGCGGTTCGATTGCCGAGAACTGGAATGTGAGTGGGTGGCCCACTGTTTACGTAATCGATCACAATGGAGCGATCCGGTTTAAAGGCTTACGTCGCGAAGAACTCGACGTGCCACTTGAGCTGGTGATTCGAGAGGCGGAGAAAGCAATCCTTGAGTCTAAATAGATCGACCCGCTTGGGGCCACCCATCTACGGTTGACGTCGATTTGGAATTGATCTTGAGCTTCGAATGCTCGAAAGCAAGAAGCCGTCAGACTCCAAGACTGTTGCTGTAGCCTGATGGCCAAGCGGCGGATCATGTCCCGAGGAGCGAAGCGAGGCGCTCGAGGCTGCCCAGAGTAAAACGATTGTCCTCAATCGTTTGGTACTGCAAGTCCGCCTAACGTAGTCAGTGTCCGAACGATCTGGGGCGATTCTACCAATCAATGCCAGGCCGAAGCGATTGAGGACAATCGCTCTACTCTGTTTTGTCGCGGATCAGAAGCAGTTTCCGCTCGACGGACCGAAGGGGAATGTTCACACTTGGTGGCCCGTTCGCGTTTCTTTTCGGCGATTCACCCTCGGAGATGTCGGTGTCCCGGCCAGCTCCTTGTCCATTTGAGCTACTTGCCTTTGCTCGGCACGGCAAAGTCACGGAAGGTGGCTCCGTTGTCGGACGGCATACTCTTGTGCCAAGCGAGAAGTGACTTGGTTAACTCAGCGACGATGTGCAAGTTTTCGGCAGCGACATTGGTTGACTCAGACCGATCGAGTTGCAGGTTGTAAAGTTCGGCATCGGAACCGTCGTACTCACAAAGTAGTTTCCATCGCCCACTGCGAATTGCTAGGTCAGGCAGATCGTCTACGCCATAGAACGAGTCACGGTCAGGCGGGCGTCGAAAGAAAATCGGAGACGAACGAGAACCGCCGTCACCTAGCAACGTGTCCACCAAAGCTTCTCCGTCCAACGTAATCCCATCCAGAAACGGAGTGCCGGTTAGGGTCAGCAGGGTCGGAGCAAGATCGATCGCCGAGAACACCGACTCGGTGTCGATCAAGCCTTGCTTGCGTATGATTTTCGGTCCCCACGCAACCAATGACGATCGCACGCCCCCTTCGTATAGCTGCGTCTTATGGCCGCGAAACGGGCCGGCTGAGCCAGCACCAGGTTCAGGACCGTTGTCCGAACAAACCAGAATCAACGTGTTGTCCTTCAACACCGGATCATTTCGGATGCGCTCAAACAGCTTTCCGAACTGCTTGTCCATCGACTCAAGCACCGAAAGATAAAGCTGGCGCTTTGAACCATTACCCCATGTCTCAACTGGCGGCCAATAGGGTGAATGCACGTCGTCAGGCCACAGGTTGATGTAGAAGGGCTTGTTGGCGGATGCGGCTTTGTCGATGAATGAAATCGCGGCATCTACAAAACCAGTCGTGATCTCCGATCGAAGCATCCAACGGTAGCCCTCTCCGAGGTTTTCAGCCGCTTCCCAAATGCGATCGGGTTTGTCTCGCCCGGGACGTAGCGTTAGCGGCAGTAGCTTTGGACCCATGCCCTCGAAGTTCGTAAGCGACTCATCGAAACCGTATTCCGTTATGGGAGGTGCATCTTTGACGTCTCGCTGTCCACCCATGTGCCATTTTCCGAAGTGTCCTGTGGCATAGCCATCCGTCTGTAGCGAGCGAGCCAACATCGGTGCCTTCGGATCAAGCCACTGGGCCATACCGCGCTCTTCGTTGTTCTTTCGATTGTTCAGATACGAAGAAATCCGCCAGCGTTGCGGATATTGACCTGTCGAAATGGCTGTGCGCGAGGGGGAGCAAATCGGTGAATTAACATAGAATTGCTCGAATCGCACTCCTTCGGCTGCAAGCCGGTCGATATTCGGAGTCTGTGCATCGCGATTGCCAAAGCACGAGAAATCCCCCCACCCCATATCATCAATGAACACCAAAACGATATTCGGACGATCCGCTGAATAAACCACACTCGGCATCAGTAAAGCAGCGAATGCAACCAGCAGGCTCGTTACCTTCAATCGAGTCTCGCTAATCCCGGCGGGCATTGCAGCCATCTTTAATGAGCAATTCACTCTCAGTTTCATATGGCTTTTGATCATGTGCTACTTCTGGGAGAGGATATCATCAAAATAAAAATTGTACCAACTGCGCTCTCGCATCTTGTCGCCAGTGGGCATTCCTGCCGGTTTAAGCCCCTCGCACCATTCGACAACGTTTTTATGCAACTTGTCGGCGAGCTCGGTATGCGCATCGACCAAGTTTATATGTTCATGCTTATCGCTCTCGAGGTCAAACAGATACCGCCGTCCATCGCCTAAGTAAATGTACTTCCATTTTCCGCGTCGAATCGCGGCTTGATCCCAGAATCGGAAATAGAGGCTGCGAGTCGACGGGTTTTGAATGTCGTTCATGGCCGGCATCAAGTCGATGCCGTCGAACTTCTGCGTATTGTCGAGCATAACTTCGGAAAGATTTCCGCCAGCAAGCTGCAACAGGCTTGGGGCGATGTCGAGCGTGCTGACGGGCCAATCGTAGGTTTTGCCACTGGGCAGTTGGCTAGGGAGGCTCCAAATCATCGGCACTCGAATGCCCCCTTCGCTCAGCATACCTTTCTCGCCAACCCACGGTTCATTCAATGAGCCATCCCAGCCGCCCGCGTCACCATCGATGGGCGAATCGGGTTTCGTCATCTTCAGCGGAGCTCCATTGTCGCTTGTCACCACGATCAATGTGTTGTCGAGCAATCCGTGTTCGGTCAGTTTCACGACGATTCGCCCCACGCCGTCATCAATCGCAGCGATCATGGCCAACGCATATCGCCGACGGATCGGCATGTCGGTGGTAAATCGATCGAGGTACTTTTGAGTCGCTTCGAGTGGAGTATGCGGGCCGTAGTAGTTCAGTTGGAGATAAAACGGCGCTGCATGATTGCGTTCGATAAAACTCATCGCAGCTTCTGTCTGAACATCGATGCGAAAACCCTTGTTCTCGATTTGCTTCATCTTTATTGTGGATCTTGATAAAGATCCTTTCGCATCGGGATCGTTGGCAAGATCCACACCATCCGTTTCGTGTTCATCGAGTTCGTAATTGACTCGGTAGTTGTGAAGTTCTCCCCAGAAGTATTCGTCGAAGCCCTGAGCAGCGGGCGAGTAAGGGCGAATCTTTTCCCAAGGAATCCGCACTTGAGCACGCGGCTTGCCTGCCATCTCGGGCAACTCCCGTTTTATCCAATCGACAGACGTGACGTTCGGTTCCAGATGCCACTTGCCGACGAATCCAGTGCGATACCCCAGCGGCTGCAAGCGTTCAGCAATCGTTACCGCCTCGCTGGGCAGTGGCATGTCGGGGATCGTATCAATGCCAAAGCGCTGTTGATGTCGCCCTGTCATCAGAGCAGCTCGCGAAGGACTACATTGCGGCGCGGTGACATATGCTGCCGTGCAGCGGACTCCTCGTGCAGCCAATGCGTCGATGTGCGGTGTTCGGACATCCTTCTGTATTCCTTGGCAACCGAGATCGCTCCAGCCTTGATCATCAGTGAGAATCACAATCACATTGGGCTGAGTTGCGGGGATGACTGCTTGAGCGGTTCGATCACCGACGACGAAATGGCCGAGCTTTTGGTCCGAGCCAACCTTGCTGACTGACCAAACCGCTCCGGGACGTGTTTGCTGCGTCTTAGTCTGCCCAGAGGCAATCGAACCATAAGACTTAGCTTGCCCGTCGGGGCTCGTCCAAAATAGCTCGATCGCCTGTCGCTGCTTGTTGATGAAGTGCACTGGAAACGGATTGCCATCCGGTTTAGACGCAGGGGTAAGTTCGTCGGATGCAGGATGCCATGTTAGCTTGGCCAGCGAATCGATCGACGGCTCGATTCGCAGTGCAAAGTCCCTCGGAGCGTCTTTTCGAAACGCGGCTAATTCTGCCTGAGACTGCGGTGACTTGGCAAGGTTGGTCCACTCGTAGGGATCTTTGCTGATGTCGTATAGCTCTTCGCTGCCATCGGCATAATGAATGTAACGATGCGATCGGCCGCTGACAGCATAGGTGCCAGGCTGAGCCAAATAGGTGACCGAATCGTGATTCCAATCAGAGGAAACTGGATCGTTTAGCAACGGCAATAGGCTTGGTCCATCGTTGTTGGGATTACTTGGAAGCTCGCATAGGTCCAGCAGCGTCGGAAACAGGCTTAGCAGATTCACTGGTGCGTCACAAACCGCCCCTGCGCGTGTACCTTGCGGTAGTGCCTCGCAAGTACCACTTGGAACGCGAACCATGAGAGGGACTCGCGTTACGGCTCGCCAAGGCGTGTACTTTTGCCAGTGTTCTTTCTCGCCGAGCTGCCAACCGTGGTCGGACCAAAGTACGACAATCGTGTTTTTTGCATTCGGGCCTGACTCCAATGCATCGAGTACTCGTCCCAGCATTGCGTCGGCAAAGTGAATCGAGGCGAGATAACCTTGTATGGCTTGCTTCCATTGCCCTTGCTGCTGAATGTGGGCAAAGTATTTGTTCCTTGCCGCTTTCTGGCCCATTTCCGGGACGTCGGCTAAGTCGTTTTCTCGATAACCCAGCGGAAGCTGAATCGATTCGAGCGGGAAGGGTTCGAAGTACTTCTTTGGAACGAACCAAGGCTCATGAGGTCGATACAGGCCGCATCCAAGAAAAAATGGCTTGTCATGTTTCTGGCTCAGCTGTTCACCGATCCACTTGCTTACTGACCAATCTCCGCCGAACTCTTCGTCCGTAACATCTAGAGCGGCCCAATCCGTTTCGACGTACTGCCAAGGGCCTCCGAGCTCCAAACTGACAGGGCGTTTCTTTGGATAGAACGTCTCTGGAAATGGGTTCTCAGATTCGGCTTTGGGGAAATACTTGTCCCATGATTTGGCGTCGATGAAGTAATGCAACAGTTTGCCCGAGCCTGCGGAGTAGTAACCATGCTGACGGAAGTACTGAGGCATGATTGTCTCGTCGGGCATCACTTCTCGCATCTGCTGTCGATTGTCGTACAATCCGGATCGATTCGGTGCACGCCCGGTAAAGATGGCTGAACGAGACGGGTTGCATGCAGGAGCAGGACAATGAGCATTGGTAAACAAGACGCCACTTGCAGCCAACCGATTGAGATTGGGAGTGATCGTCTGCGGATGTCCCCCCATGCAGCCAATCCAGTCGTTGAGATCATCCAACGCGATGAAGAGTACGTTAGGCTGTGTGGTTTTTTCTTGAGGATCAGCCGCAACAACTTGTGAGCTACAAGCAAGAACTATAAGCAGTCTCATCACGGTTTTCATCATCGTGTCTGTTCTCAAAATTTCCTCGCGTCGTCTGGATATGTATGGGCAATGAATGTGGCCTGTTGGATATAGACGGGGCCATAATCCATCGCGCGCACGTCGAGTGGCACTATTGTAACAGCTTGCTCGTTAATCGACTGCTCCCTTCGGTCCACTGCAAATCATCAAAGCCCGGCCACCCGTCGCAGGGCGGCCATTTACCATTGTGGGCGTCAATGCTGACGAAACGTCAGAAGCCGCCCGAAAGGCGGTAACAGACAGCCTTCCATCCGGGCTTGCCCGGGCGGAGGCTGCAGTTGGAAGCTACTCCGAAATGCCTGACAGCGCCGTATATTTTTTCTGACCCAGTACCGCATCTGGTGTCCGTCGCCGCTTTGCGTCACACGACTTGCGGCGAGCCATTTAAACGTACTAGTGCTTTGTTACTGCTAAGAATTAGGGTTGGATGTAGTGGATCTTGTTAAAGATCCCCCAGATTCAGGATCTTTAACAAGATCCACTACCCTAAAACCAAGCTGCAACGCAGCACTAGGATTTTTCAATGCAGATTTCGGCGCTCGAAACAAGGGCGGAACTGCATCTGGCTACGCGCCATCGCTCACTGGAAACGAAACGGTTTAGCTGTCTATTCTGTAAATGTTCGGCAAGCAAAGTCGACTCCAGCCCTCAGCGCTAACAGGCATGCAGCCTTGACATAGGTATGCCTTCTTTCCTAAGTTCGATTTAGGCACAGGATCTCGCCCACTTGTGGAATGGAACGGTACACGAAAATGTTGTTATGTGCGACAAGAATGACGATTTCGAGAGTTTGTGAAAAGGCAACTGTCCATGCACATCGGTAATTCAAAGCAAATTGCTTGTGCACTGATTCTCATTGCGACAATCAATGCGAACGTCCTGGCTCAAGCGACTCCCGCTTTACGGACGCCAACGGTGGGTACTGCCGTTCGTCGCGACGTGGATATCCCAGCATCGCGGGCTGAGTACGTGAAGGAATCCATCACCAGGCTCTTTCAAAACTACCTTCGAGCCGACGTCGCCAATGCTAAAAAATGGGAAATGCGAATGGATTGCGGGCGAGCCACATTGGAGTTTCGCACGGGTGAAAACAAGTTGAGAATCGAAGGACCCGAGGCATTCTCGAGAGATATTGCCAATCTTGTTACGACATTTGCCATGCACCGTCCAGAAGAGGCCTTACGCATACTTCCTCTACGCGACAACGGACAAGATTCGTTGTCGAAGTTCTTCCTTGCGACAGCCCCAATGGTGAACAACAGCGTACAATTCGCTTCGGCGCAACAGGATGTGACTCCACCATCATCGCCAAAGCCTCTCGCTCCAGTTGATAATGCGTCCAAACCGGACAAGGTGTTGGGCCCTACTAGTTTGCCATTGCCTCAGTTCGAAGGCGTCCAGATCGAAATGCTGCCGGAAATTGACGCAATCATTCTGCGTGGCCGCGATCAGCAACTAACGGATTTGGCTGAGATTATTAAGCGACTGGACGACGCGAGCCGCTTGACCCGACCCGAAATCGAAATCGTCCCTCTGCAGCATGCGGGTTCCGAGGAGATCGCGAAAGTGATCGTTGCTATTCAAGAAAAGCTGACGGGAACCATTCAAGGGCGTGTGTCGGTCACTCCACTTGGAAAACCAAATTCATTGCTTCTGATCGGATGGGGAGAAGCGATTTTATCGACCAAAGACCTGATCGCCAAACTGGACCAGCCAGCATCGCCAGATGCTCAATTCGAAGTCATTCAATTGCAACACGCACCAGCCACCGAGTTGCAAACTCAGCTCCAAACATTTTTCAAGAACCGCGTAGGACTTGCGTCGACCCTCCAATCCATGGTGGACAGTCGAACCAATGCGATTATCGTGCATGCGCCACCTCGCGATCTAGTAGAGATACGCAAATTGATTGCTCAACTCGATGTACCCAGAGGAACGTTGGTGCAGCAATCACGGGTTTTCCTATTGCGAAACAGTTTGGCGGCTGACATCGCGAAATCACTTCAACAGGCTCTTGCTACTTCCGCCACTGGAGCACGTGCGAGCATGCAGCTTCTCGACCAAGAGGGGCGACCTGTTGTAACCAGCGGAACCTTAGGGGCCAGCCAAATTACAGTAAACGAACGAAACAATTCTATCTTGGTATCCAGTGCACCCGATACTTTACCGCTGATTGAGCAATTGATTGAACAACTCGATACACCCGGGATGGTTGCCAAGATCAAGATCTTTCCTGTCAGGAACGGCGATGCCAACGGTCTGGTGGAAACACTGCGGGCGTTGCTGCCTGCACAAACCGCCGGGAACGCAATTTCCCCGCAACTCTCGAGTGCTCCCGACGAAACCGCTCTACTTCCTCTTCGGTTTACCGTCGATACGCGAGGTAACAATATCATTGTAATAGGCTCGGAGGGGGATCTTAAAATCGTCGAAGCGTTGATTCTGCGTCTGGATGAGAGCGACAAGATGCAACGAAAAAGTACCGTCTATCAACTTAAGAATTCTCCAGCGGTTGACGTTGCGCTCGCGATCAACGAATTCCTTCGCAGCAAACGGCAGGTCGAAATCGCAGCACCTGGAGTGATCAATCCCTTTGAACAGATCGAAAAAGAGGTCGTCGTTGTGCCCGAACCGGTGCAGAATAAATTGATTCTCAGCGCTACTCCTCGCTACTACGAAGAGATCAGCCGACTGATCGAGCAACTCGACCAACAACCTCCACAAGTGATGATCCAAGTCATGATCGCGGAGATCACTCTCAGCAATGTAGACGAATTTGGAGTCGAGTTGGGACTGCAAGATTCGGTGCTATTCGATCGCAGTATCTTAGGCCCTTTGCAGACGAACATTCCAGGCTACAACTTCAACAACAACCCGCTTGGTAATAGTGGTTCGGAAAAGGCCCTCGCGAATTCGAATTACGTTGGAGGACAAGGGCTCTCGAACTTTTCGGTTGGGCGCATCAATCAAGAATTAGGGTTTGGAGGCTTGGTTTTATCTGCAAGCAGCGAAAACGTGAGCTTTCTATTGCGAGCTCTCCAAGAAACAAGACGTTTGGAAGTATTGAGTCGACCACAGGTGCTAACGCTCGACAATCAGCAAGCGTTTATCCAAGTTGGGCAACTTGTACCGCGAATTACGAATTCGAGCATCACGCAATTCGGTTCAACGAATGGCCTAATCGATGCGAAAGTTGGTTTGATCATTGGTGTCACACCCCGCATCAGCCCAGATGGTATTGTCGTCATGGAAATCGATGCGGAAAAATCCAAAGTCGGTCCCGAAAGTGAAGGGATTCCCGTCTCGGTCACCAACACCGGCAGCATTATCCGTTCACCTCGGATCGATACGATCAATGCCCAAGCAACCGTGAGCGCAGCCGATGGAGAAACGATCATTCTCGGCGGGTTGATATCTCGCAGTTCGAGAAACCAGCATCGTCAAGTTCCCTGGTTGGGAAATTTGCCGATACTCAAGTATCTATTTAGCTACGATTTCAGCGAAATGCAACGTACGGAATTGGTTATCATCTTGACTCCGCACGTGGTGCGTTCTCAAGGGGACATGGAGCGATTGAAGCAAGCTGAATTTGCAAGGATGAGTTGGTGCGAAGCGGACGTTTTCGAAGTTCATGGAAATGTTTATCCTACCACCGACATGGCATTGGAATGTATCAAGCAAGACGATTGGGATACCGTCTACCCAGATATCGATCCCCGTGGGACGCCCATGCGTGCTGCTCCACAAAAACCGTCCGTCGGCCCAGCGCTACTAACGGATCCGGCTACGGAGTCCCCTCAAGGCATGCCGGAGCTATTGCCATCTCCTGTTGAGCCCGCCATCTTTCAAGCAAGCCGAACCGTCGCTCCAGGTCAACCTTTGAATGGTCAAGTCAATTCGGCGAGCAACCAGCAGACGAGTGGTTCCGGGCGATCGCAGGCGATTCCGCAGGACTATGCAAAACCGGCTGGAACGCCCTCCTATTCGAGCGGAGCACGTTGATGCTAAGTGAGATTTGCAATTCCAAGTTCGGGGAAGGACGCGAGCCCTCTGGTTCCTCGGCACGGGACGGCTTGCGCCGATCCGCTGAAACGGAAATTGTTTTGCGTATGCCCCCTAAAAGAAATGCGTCCCCTAAAAGAAAGAGCCCCAGATCGATAGGCTTCCTTTGCGCTTTACTACCCTTGCTTGTCAGCATCTTAGGTTGCCAGTTTGCACCCAAAACTTCTACGATGAACTGGCCCTGGAAAAATGTGAACAAGGAGATTCCGGATCGCATACTACCTATTTGGACCGACACGGTCCTGCATCAACCCAATCAACCAGGCGTTCGTGGCTTTGGTGGCCGAATCTATTTTTACGGCAAAGAGAATAAGGATCCTGTGGAAGTAGACGGCAGTTTGGCAGTCTATGTTTTCGATGCCGACGACACTTCACCGACCGACCAGAAGCCTTTACGCAAATACATGTTCACCCCGGATCAGTTCAAATCGCACATGAGTAAGACATCGATCGGGCCATCGTACAGCGTATGGCTTCCGTGGGGCGAAGTGGGCGGCCAGCAACGTCGGTTGAGTCTGATTGCGCGATTCGAAGGACGTGAGGGAGGAGCTTCCATCTCAGATCCAACCATAAAAATGCTTCCTGGCACCCCAGTGATCAAGGAAATCGCAAAAAGTGAAACGGACTCCTCCAATGCAAATTCTTCACCAGTCCGTCTTGCTGGCTATCTAGAAACGTCGCCATTGCCCAACAAGAAAGAAGAACCCAAAACGGAAAGCCGAATCGAATCCATCGATTTACCCCCTTCCTTTCAACGCCACCTGCGAGGGGCCGGACTAAGTCCTGAACCACCGCGAGCCTCCCATGTCGAAGTTGAACCGAAAACACTCTTGAGGGATTCTGCAAAACCGCTCACGCTTCAAGAGGACGATGACGAGAAGACAAAGATAGATAACCCGATCACAACACAGGTCTACGACTATCGGACACGCGGTCGTCCACGCAGCGAATCCTCGATTCCATCCAAGTTAACGAACAATGCAAGTCGCATTGGACAAACCAGCAAGTTCGCTTCCAAAAACGATAAGCGGGAGTAAGCATTTCGGCACTTAGCCGAGCGGCAGGATATACCCGTAGTACAGGCTGCTAGCCTGTGTTTTGCATGGCGAACCAGGCTGGCAGCCTGGTCTACGTTACATCACTTAATCACCAATTCATTCTTAACGCCATTGATCCCAGGCTCGAAGCTCAACAGTTGTGTGAGCAATTCGGATGTCCGAACCGAGTTCACAGTACCTCGAAGAATCGCAGTATTGCCTGACATCACAACATTGACGTTCCCTCCAGATACTTGTTCAACTCGTTCGCGAATGTCCATGCTAGCATCTCCTACCGAAAGCAATTCGCCTTGCGAGGGAGCAATATCAAACGCAATTTCAAGCCGCGGATAGTACAGGCCTTTTGCCGGTTGCATGGGAAGCGGCTTGTTAATATTGGCGGACCTTGTTGTCTCGATGCGAAGGTTTTCAGCAGCAGACAGAACTCGCCCGATGCCTAACGCCTGCTCAGAACCGACGAAGCCTGACAGATCGGTTCGGTTTGACCCTACGAAATCCAGACGTGATCGATTGCCTCGCAGATAGCGTTTCGGGCCATTTTGCAAAGTCAGACTTGGGCTGAGCGGAGAAAGTCCGCCGACCAAACCCGTACCGACATTCGGCGTAACACTATTGGCGGGTCGTTGTTGCATCGACGAGGTTGGACGTGACACTGGGATATTCCCAATGAGCTGAGCATACGTTTTTTCTTGCTGACCAAGCACGGCTACCAAAATGGTACACAGTGTCATGCGAAACCCAACACGGCGAACTCTCATCTTATTTCTCCCAACGATCCCTCTGGTTTTAGTGAACATACTTCTCCTATCGTCTGCCCCAACTTAATCCAGTACGTATCTTCGTTGACACGTACGAAAACCTTGTTGTTGAGCACCTCAAGAACGGAAATATCATGCAATGCAACAGGGATTTGGCTACCTGCTGCGATCGTTTTGGTGGTGCCCCGCCCATCGGTGCGGAACCAAGCTTGCAAGACACCCTCCCGATTCGACGTGATCGCTTTCAGTTCAATCTCGAACAACGCCTTCGCAAACCCCCTGGCAAATAGATTGCGACGGACAAAATCATCGTAGGTGCTGGACACGACCGTCGCTTCGTCCGTCGCTTGCCAGTCACTCAGACGATCCTTGTTTGCCGATGCTTTGAGGCAAAGGACTTCGATGGTCAGATCGGCATCCAACCGACCTTCATTGCCGATGGGGTTGAGCGTAATCGAGCGAATTTTATGTAGATGTCCAGCCTTGCGGAAATCGTTTAAGAAGGATGAGAGTTTTGCGAGGGTCGCTTTGCCACGCAGTGAGTAGTTGATTCGGTACCCAATGGCTTGACGAGTACCTTTCTTTGTTCTGGAGCGAATGTCGACACGCACGGGTTGGGCGGCGTCCACCGAAGCGGAAGTCAATTCACTTGCCTCCACCAGATTGAGGAGCCACTGTTGATAAAGAGAGCGTGCCAATTGTGGATCGTCAGGAAGCGCTCGGGCCGCGAAAGACTCCAAGCGTTTCCCTTGCTTCTGCGCGATAAGCTGTTCCGTTCGGGATGCATTTACCTTTTCGGCAAGATCCTCAAGCTGGGCTGTGAGCTGCTGATTCGGCTGTTCAATCCACTTTCGATAAAGCGAATCCATAAAATAAAGGCCAACGACGACCAGACCGCCCATCAACAACCATTTTACGCGTGGAGTCATTGTTGTTTCTCCCCGCTCGTCAAAGGCTCTTTGGAATTCGAGTCAACTTTGAGCCCGTATGCGTTCTGTTTCTGAGCTTCGATTGGAAAAGCGATGCGGGTCTCGAACTGCCACGGATATTCAGAAGAATCAGGGTTCTGACTGATCTGTTTGCTGGTTACCGAATACTTGGCACTCCGGATGCGCGACTCAAGCTGCGAAATGAACTCCTGCTCAGCAACTTGCACCGACAAATCAATCGTTGCTAAATTAGCTGCCGCCGAGGCTGTTAAACGGCGAACGGTGGCATCCTGCCCGTCTGGTAGACGGTTGGATAGATCGTTCAATTCCGTTAACCAATCCACTTGATCATCTAGCCATGTCTGTACTGCCAGAACCTGATCCGACTTTTCTTGATACTTGGCTGTCACCTTTTTTGTGTTATCAAGCTCTTTTTGAAGTTTTTCGACTTCGATTTGAAGTTGCCACACGTCGGACAACATAAAGGTAACTGCGATCCCTAGGGCGAACGCTGCACAAGCTCCGATAGCAGCCCATCGCACCATCGGATTCTTTGGTTTCGGAGACCGCCTCGGCGCGAGCAAATTCACTGGAAGCGTTTCGCTCACGTAATCCCAGGCGGCACCCGCATTCGCTGCCGAAAGGGTCAGCGTGCCACTTTCTACCGCTTCGCCAAGGCTGGTGCCATCGCTCGTCAATTCCCATCCGAACAGCGGATCGACCGCATGGATATCGGACTGGACAAGAACCTCCAAGGCTTTCGCAACCTGGAGTGCAGCGTCGCTCGTTGCAAAGACATACCAACTCAATTGCAGTTCTGCGGTTTCTTGCGGTAGGAGAGTAAAGCATCGCTGCATCTCCATCCAGATTTGTTCGGTAATCCGCGTCGGATCGTCCGTACTCAACCGAATCGTTCGCAAAAGAATGGGCTCGGTCCCACGGCATACCGCCAATTCGACTTCCCCGGAATAAAGATGCACGGAAACACATAGCGTTTCACTGGGGATACTCTGACGCTTGAGAATTCCAAGTGGAGCCAAATGACGTGGGCAAATGGCTGCGATGCGAAATCCAGATTCGGCTACCTGCTTTTGCAAGGAACTAAGTTCTTTGGCAGGTAAAGCGAATGCCAAGACTTGATGGCCCGAGCTCTTGTCGGCTTTCGGATTGTCAACGACTTGGAAGTCCACAATCGGAGGCTCTTCCGTTTCACCCAATTGCTGTTCGACTTCATTTGCAACAAGATTGGGAAGTTCACTCGCTTCGGCCGGCGGTAAATTGAGTGTTGGCAGATCCAACTCGGGACGCGACAATAAAACGACTAGCCACTGAACGGAGATCGAGTGGTCACGAAAATGTTGTGCCAACGCCAAAAAAGGATTGCCGCTCTCCGCGTGCGCAACGACCCCGACATCGCTTGCGACTAACGATTTGGATTTCGGAGAAACCACCAGAAAGTAGATGCGCTCTCGATCCCAATGCACAGCGGCGATGCGCCCCGTAACTCGATTACGGGATACATTACTGCGGAGATTCGATAGTCGTTCCAATAAACTCATGGTTTTAGATCTGTCAGTTGCTCAATAGGGAATCCTCGATCCCATGGATGCCAGACCTTTTGATCTCGCAATTGAGTTGGGTTTTGTCTCGCGTCAATCGTTGCGGTGATTCGGTACACAGCGCTCTGACTGTCGCGATATCCAACGGACTGCGCCGAATAGACGTCGCTGCGCCATGTAAGGTAAGGTTCCAATTCTTTCAATTTATTGAGATCGACGACCTCCAGTAGCCAGGCGATGGTGTCTGTTTGCTGAGTTGACGTCGAGTTTGTCGAATTTGTCGAAGCAGATCTTTGCTGAACTAATCGTTGAGCCGTAGGAAAATCTAACCCGGGAACTCCCGCCAAAACTTCGACTGGAGCATCCGAGACATCGACACGTCCCTCCGCGATAGGCGATATATCAACGGTTACCGCGTCGAGCAGTCTTCCAAGATAGTTACGAACCTCGCCTAAGTCACTCGAAAACGGATTTCGAAGGCTCTGTTTTGTGGTGGATGGTTGACCTGTCTGGTTGGTGGCGTTGCTGGAAACGCCAGCTGGTGGCATCTCCACGATGGCACCGATCAAATCAAGTGGACTTCGAAACGCAAAGGTCGCGGCTTTTCCAAAATCAGGCGTCCAATCTTGTACGATGGCTGCCTGTGAGCTGGCGATTGTCGGCGGAATAGTTGCCGAATTCCCGGATAGAGTGCTCGATGCGGCTGTTCCAGCAGTCGCAGGGACGTATGGAATAGGAGGTTGCGGATTGGGGTTGATGGGTCGAGGAGGAAGTGGGGGGAGTGGGGGCACCGCCGCACGCGGACTTGATTGGTCTGATGTGGACGCGTTCGGTGATTTGGATTGTTGGGGTGCGGGAGCAGTTGGTGCTGTATTCGCCAGAGAGTTTAAAGCATTGCTCGGTCCAAATTGCCGCATCGCGATAACAAAGTTCGCCCAATCCGAGGGCCAAACCATGGACAGCTTTCGATGTAGCGATTGTAGATCGCTTTCATTCAAATAGATTCTCGGTTGTCCATCGCGCGTCGTGTTGCGATGTCCGCTATGCCAGGTCAAATAGCGTTGAAGCGGCTTGAAACCACCCTCAGCATTCGACGCGTCCATGGATGGCTGCGATGTGCTGCGGCTCAGCCCATAATGTTGACTTGCAAAACGCATCTCCAACGGATCGAGCTGATAGTTTTGATTGAGATCACCACCAGTCCATGCATACCGAAGATCCTCCATGGACGCCTGTTGGTCTTTCGATTCGTCTCGTTCGAAACGGGCTGAAACGCCAAGTTCCAGCAACCATGCATCGACTAAAGACTCACTGACACCAGGCAACGCGAGCAGCGCACTGCGAGCATGTCCTGGTTTTATCCGATCCCATGCAAGCAGCGTAGGTATGTGGAGCTTGGCAGACTCATTCACTAATCCGAATCGAATCGGAAGGGAGGAACGACCGGCAGCTTGAGGGGTCCTGACTTGGCTGTTTCCTACCGCGTCCGTTATAGCGGGCGAGACCAAACAAAACCGCCACCCTTTTTGATCCGCTGTTGCTGCTGGTTCGTTCGCGGTGGAATCGATCGAGACATTGCGAAAGATGCCCGCATTTTCGAATAACCCACCTAGACTAATCCGTTGAGCTTCCGGCAACTCGACCATTGCAGCAGCCAACTCCATGCCGCTGATTGCCGCCAGTCTTGCGTGTACTTGCTCCTCATGTAACCGAGTCAATCGGTATTGACTCTCCATGTAAAAAGAAAATCGATATGCACCTAGTGCAATCAACATCACCAGTACAACAACAACCAGCAATGCCATGCCATTGCGATCACCGCTACGATTCCCGCCGCAGCGCTTTTCCACGTGTTTAAGATTGAGACTTCCAATAGCTTTGTTCATGGAATGTCACGTTGCCTCGATTGAATCGAAGTGTTCGTGCTCTTGGAAGAACGCTTGCCCACGAAAACCACGATCTGCACTTCGTTGCTGGAGGATTCCATCATTCCTTTGTTATTTTGGCTCGTCAGTGGTGACGTTTCCGTAACCAACGCCGCACTGTCAAACGACAAATCTGCCGCCGAGCCATTGTCGATCATCGAGTTTCCTTGCTCACTTCGTTTGACGCTCGCACTGGAAGGGGGCTTCATATCCGACACTGCCGGGAAGTCGAAACCGAAAGCTATCGCAATCGGTAAGCCACCTTGTTGAACGCTGTTCCATTCCGAGATCCAAGAATTACCGTCAAAATAATGGAATTGAACCTTGGTAAGACCGTCAAGACGCGATTCGCGAAATGGAATTCGACTTGACATCATGGCTTCGTCGGATCGACCATACAGGTCCTGTGTCGACAAGACTCTCTCAGATGGGCTCTCAACCGTCGTGGTTGGTTGCGAATCGACCATCTCACGGCGAGTTAGGACAAACTGAGTGTCATCCGTATTCGTATTACCTGCCAATGCGGCTAATGGTCGAACCGAATTGGTTGATGTCGGCGTAAGGCGGTACTCGATCTCGATGGTTTCGGCTGGCCAGATTGTGCTGGGTGCTGCATCATCCGCGTCCCTCGTTGCTGAGTAATCCAAGTCTCGTTTGCCAAACGGCATTGAAGGGGATTGCATAGAAGTCGATTGGATGGAAGGCGATTGGATGGAGGGCGATTGCATTCCAGGTGATCGCACTGCGGCCGAGTTATTCCGTTCCGGTCCCTTTGCATCCGACATTAGGTTTTCTAAGAATGGAATCGGATCAACCGAGGGTGCGATCGTTGCAGTGAATCCTAGTGAGTCGCCCGTGAATTGCGGACCTTCCGACAACGATGGAATGTTGAAGTCGGTCGGACTGACAGACAACGCTAGGTGCTGCATGTCACTTTCTAGCCAATCGCGTGCCGAGCGAATCGTCTGCACGCGATGCGCAAGCTTCCACCCTCGAATCTCGGCATTTCCAAAAGTCCCCATCAAGGACCAAGCGACTGCCATCAAGGCACCGAGCAGTCCAAGTGCTATCATGAGTTCCATCAACGTGAACGCAAAACGAATACTACGTCCATCTCGTTCCCATGCTCTGATTGGGAACGCTACTGCCCGAAACTCCGCTTCGCGTCCCTGGAGTTTCAGCCAGCCTTGGTTCATCACAATCCCCCCCCAACGTTGCTGTTTGGCTCTCCTGCTGGTCCGTCGAGTCGCGGTTTGCGAACAAGACGCGTGAGTTGACACAGCGGCTCTGACTCCATCCCCGCCAACGAAACATTCCCTTTAAAAAGCGCAACCGTAACCCGAACCAGAACCGTTTGCATTTCACTGGAGGTGCTGCTGTTGCGACCAGCGCCCGAATTGCCCGCAAGCTCGAATGGAAGAATCTCGATACGATAGCTGCGAGCTGGGACTCCGTTCAGAACACCACTAACCCCTTCTTGGATTTCTTCGTCAGACAAGTTGCCGATAACCTCGTCCAATACGGACTGAGCTTGATTGAGGGCCGAGGTTTGTTCTTCCGCTCGGTTGCCATATTTGGTTCCGAGTCCGATCAACGAGAAAAGAACCATGGCACTTCCAGCCAATATGGCGGTTGCGATAATGATCTCTAAAAGTGAAAAAGCATTTCTCGCACGCATGGCCATCCGGCTCATCGGACGATCTCCAACGCGCCGGTTGCCGAAGCGTAAGTGACCGTCATGGTTTCGTTGATGGAAGTGTCCAAGAGAACAATCGATGCATCTCGGCTTTGCCCGGTTGCACTGATAGGCAACCACCAATCGTCGTGAGTCGCACCACTTGCAGAAACAGCAACCTCTGAGTTTGCGTCCGCATAAGCGATTGCGGCACCGCTAACAGAACTCGCAATCGAATCCTCATTCGATTCCAAAAGATCGCCATCGACTTCGCTGGTGATCGAATCCAAAGTCCAGTTCACTTCGGTGATCACCACCGTTTCAGGCAGCCGCCACGTCCTTGTCAATTTTCCATTGGTACTTGATTCCATGCCAAGACCGTTCAACGACGATGTGGCTGGTATGCTTGGTGTGGGATGATGGTTCGACAATGCACTCAATGAGCTGTCTTCATCTTCAGCGTTAGCGAAGTTGGCGAACGATCCGGTGCGGACTTCGTGATTGCCTTGCTGCATTTGAACGAAGATGGGACAACCCGTCGTAATCGCTTGGTAGCGTCCCTCGTCGATGGCTTCACGCAATACCTGCGCAGCTTCATTGAGCGTGGTGCGACGCAGCGGTCGCTGCATGTTGGGCCATGCGATGGCCAACAGGCTAACCATCAACACAAGGACAATCATCAACTCCAACAGCGAGAAGCCCCGAATGCAACGTCGCATTTTCGATGAATTCAACATGAAAAATCCGTTTCGTTACTTTTTGGTCGAATCGCTAGATTCGGATGAACTGTCTTTACTCTCCGATTGATTGGAAATGTCGTCCGTTGTACCTGGTTGCCGATCAGGACCCATCGAGAAGATGCGAGGGAAATCGGACGCTTGTCCTTTCGAACCGGAATTGCTGCTGTCGGAGGCTGACGTATCCGTGACGAACTCATATTGAAAACTACTTCCCCAAGGATCTTTGGGTAGTTTCCCTCCTTCGATATACGGGCCATCCCAGTTCTTCGCAAGGGTTTCGTCTTCGGGTGCGCTGACCAATAGTTCGAGTCCCTCCTCCGTGAGCGGGAACGTTTTCATGTCGACGGCATACATTTTCAACGCTGACCCTAAATTGCCTATTTGTGCTTGTGCCGTGCGGATGTCCGCTTTCTTTTGGGAGCCGAGCAACCGAGGTCCTACGATGGCCATGATGCCGACCAAAATAATCAAAACGATCATCAGTTCGAGGAGCGTTAAGCCGTGCCGAGTTTGTCGGAGTCGCATGGTTGATTCCTTGCAGAGTTGGGGTGGGTGGGGAGGTGTGAGGTTAGGTGGGACGCTGGCAGGTGAAACCTTCCCGCGTTAAGGCTCAATAGCGTGGATATACCGCCATTGCCTGGCTCCACTGGCCTTGTGCAAGTGGACCAAAGACTTTCCGGCCAGTGCCGCAGAGCGATCATTGCATTTTACCCGACAGATGAGTTTAGATCAAACACGGGGAGTAAAACCCCCACGATGACGAACATCACCATTCCTCCAATCAGAATTAGCATCAACGGTTCGATCATGCGCACAAGCACTTCGAGACGACGTTCGATACGATTGTCGATACGGTCGGCAATCTTAATGAGGACTTCATCGAGCGTATTCGATTCCTCGGCCACTCGGATCATTGCCATCACTTGTGGTGGAATTAAACCGCTGGCAGCCAGCGGTTTGGAAAGGGTGTCTCCGGCCGTCACATTCTCGGCGGATTTCATCATCGCCTCAGCTAGCAGAGTATTCCCTGTGGATTCGCTACTAATACGAAGCGAGCGGAGCAACGGAACGCCATTTCGCAGCATCGTCCCGAGAACTCGGCACGCACGCGAGACAGCCGCGTCATGAAAGATGGAACCAACCAAAGGGGTTTTAAGTTTTACTTGGTCCATGATTCGACGTCCTCGTGCAGTTCGGATCGCTCGGTATGTTGTGTAGCTAATCGCGGCTAACGCCATCAAGACAAACACTCCGTAGTTCATCAACGTATGACTCACACCCAAAAGCACGATGGTGATCATTGGGAGACCGGTACCGTTCTGCTCAAGACGATCAAAGAACGGCTGAAATTTCGGGACCAGAAAAACGACCATCAACGAAGTGATAACGGTGCCGACGACGCCAAGAATGACCGGATAGGTCAGAGCACCAACAATCTTGCTGCGCATCTCGTCTTGTTTCCTAAGAAAGATGGCTGTCCTCTGAAGTGCTTCTTCCAAAAAAGCTCCCTCTTGGCCCGCACGAACCATGCTGAGCGTCAGCTCTGAAAACATAGCCGACTCCTTGCTCATGGCAACGTCCAGGCTGTCGCCTTGAGCTACCGCATCATGGATCCGCATGGAAATTTCTTTGAGACGAGGATTCTCAGTCGCATCGGACAGGATCCGTAATGATTCCAGCATCGCGACGCCGTTTGTCAATAAATCGGCAAGCTGAGCACAGAAGTCGGCGGTCTGCTCCTTGCTCACTCGAACTGGAAAGGCAAGGGGTATGCGAGCGGTCTTTTTGGCTTGACGATCCACGAGCGTCATAGGGAACAACGACTGCGCACGCAACCGTGCCATTGCATCGGATCGACTTGCGGCTGCGATCGTACCGGAGAGTTTCTGTCCGGTACTTGATTTTGCCGTGTATGCAAAGTCATTCATGGTACTTAATCCGCTTTCGTGACCCGCACAATTTCATCGATGGTCGTAATTCCAGCCATCACCTTGTTCCATCCATCCATCCGCATCGTCTCCATTCCATTCCGAATGGCAACTTGCTTAATCGCTTCCGAAGTCCCTTTCTGAGTCATCATCTGGCGTATCTCTTCGTTGGTAACTAGCAACTCGTAGATACCAAGCCGACCGTGATAGCCTGTCTTGCGGCACCCGTCGCAGCCGACAGGACGATACAGTGTTAGTTTCGGATCGAGTCGATGGATTGCTGGGAAATCGCTGGGCAAGTCGGTGAGGATTGGATGAAAAGGTTCTTTGCAATCGTCACATAGCACTCGAACGAGCCGCTGGGCCAACACTCCCTCGACGGTACTCGCTACCAAGAATGGTTCGACACCCATGTCGCACAATCGCATAAAAGCACTCGCCGAATCGTTGGTGTGCAACGTGCTAAACACAAGGTGACCTGTCAACGAAGCTTGCGTTGCGTTTTCCGCTGTCTCCAAATCTCGAATTTCACCCACAAGTACCACGTCGGGATCGTGCCGCAATATCGCGCGCAAACACGCTGCAAAATTTAAGCCCACTTTCGTGTGTACTTGAATCTGATTGATCCCTTCCAATTGATACTCGATGGGATCTTCGGTGGTCACGATTTTGATGTCTTCCGACATGATTTCGCTCAACGCACTGTACAGCGTGGTCGTCTTGCCCGAACCGGTGGGTCCGGTGACAAGTAGAATTCCGTGCGGTAATCGAATGAGCTTTTGAAAATTTTCGTAGACTGCCTCAGGCATACCGATACCTCGCAACGAAAACTTCAAGTTCGTCTTGTCCAGTACCCGCATCACGACACCTTCGCCGTGGAGCATCGGAATGATGGAAACACGCACGTCGATTTCACGACCCGAGACTCGCAGTTTGATGCGTCCGTCTTGTGGTACTCGCTTCTCAGCGATGTTCATCTTAGCCATGATCTTGAGCCGGCTGATGATCGCGGCACGGAACTGATTCATCTCGGGTGGAGTCGGTTGTTTTTGTAAAACTCCGTCGATGCGGTGGCGTATTTTTAGTCCAGACTCTTGCGATTCAATATGGATGTCGCTGGCTCTCGCTTGGATGGCTTCACTGAGGATCTCGTTGACGAGCCCGACCACGGACGCTTGTTGGGCTTCGGCAGCATCCTCCAAACTATCTGGATCAAGCCCTTCGAGCATCTCCACGTCGCCGGGTTGTTGCCGCTGGAGAGCGATCAAACCATCGATCGTTTCCGAGCCAACGCCGAGATGCCGCTTGATCAATTTCTGAACGGTTTCGGGAGCGGCCATGACAGGTCGCACCTCTACCTCCATGGCCGATGCAACCGAATCGATCGCGGCAAAATCAAACGGATTGCTGACGGCCAGTCTCAGCCATCCAGGTCCGCGTTCGAGCGGAAAGACCCCGTGCCGGTGGATAAGTTTCGCAGGAAAGCCTTCCAGCGTTTCGGGAGCAAAATCCCCATTGTCCGTGTCGAGCCAATCAAGCTTCATCGAGCGAGCACTGGTGGCGAGCAAATCGAGCGAACTGTTGAACGACCACTGTTCGGCGAGTTGGTCGAGGGAGTCACCTAGACTGAGGCAATCCGCCAATTGACGCAGTTGCACAGAGTCTAGTAATGGATGCATTCCCGAGGAATTCGAGATCATCGTGTCAATCCGTGAATACGAGTGATGCTTTTCTCAGCGAACTTAAGGAAGGAGGACATGCGTTCGGTAAAAGCACTTATACAATGGTGGGGTTCGATCGGAACAGAATTCTTTCGCAATCGAACTGGAATTAGGCAGGCTGAAAACGGTGGGTTGTGGTCTGGATCGGATACGTCCTATCGTGCAGTATAGCCAAACAAACCGCGATCCGAGAATAAGTTTACTCGTTTGCACGATTGCAGGGCAATTCCAAAGGACGTCACAGCCAAAAGGGGGGTGCGTTAGCATCCGTCTAACTCACTCCTATGGGTGAAATGAGTCCGGTCCGGTGAGGCTTGCGACATTTCGCTAAAACGCAGTGCCACTATTTCGTTCGCAGTAGATTCAGTGCTTTTTCAAGGTTTTTGGTGTTGGTGGATTCCAGACGCAGCAACTGAACCCGACGGGCGGATGCCGTCCCCGATTGTTGGTCGAGCTTTTCAATGAACGATCGCACCTCAGCCGTTAAACTTGTAGGGCCTCTGAGTACGATGGAATTGGTGGTGTCGTCAACCGCTGCAGTGAGCAATGGACCTGCGGACTGTGCATTGATCTGTTGTAGTACCGTCGCAACGTCCGCAGAAACACCCTCTGGGATATCTACGGGCACTCTGCCTGCCCCTGTCGTGAATTGCGACTTATAGACACTCTCGATAATGCTCACCACATTCTTTGCGCTTGCACTTTGAAGCTGCACGATGTTGGGCGTGATCTGCTGAAGCGTATCGAGCAGGTCCTCGGAGTCGAAAACCGCCAGCAGTTCTTCGACAATTTTTCGATCCGCCCGGTTTCCTCCGATGATCAAGCCGTTAATTCGTGGGTCCGCGACGATTTTCACCCTTTGTATCGCATCGGAGAACGACGTTCGCTTGCTGCTCTCTCCGGTTCGAAAGAGATCGACGAGAATCTCTTGCAAGTGTTTAGCGTCGGTGTGTCGCAAAATGTAAACGGAGAAATTTCCAGCGGTTGCAAATGGAGTGACCTTTGGGTTCATTACGGTATCGAGCAGTCGCGTGAATAAATCGAGGGCTTCCATGTCATCCGACGCCACTGTCCATTGCTCTTCCCCCGTTACAACGATGATCGGTGGACGTTGTATGGGTGCCGTTTGCTGATCATCCGGCAAGGCTTGCACGCTTGCCAATCTCTGGATCATCTTCGAGCGAGATTGGCCCAAATCGTCTATCTTTTTGGGGGCTACGGGTATCGGCGGTGCTTCTTGTTGAATCTCTGACTTGATCGGCGTGGGATTGACGACGTTGATGGGATTGTTTCGCAGGGTCGGCCATAGTTTCTGAATATCCTCTAACAACTGTGTCGAACTGCGATGAATTGGTACGAATCGCAATCGTCCGGATCCAGCCGAGACATTTTTGGTTTGCGATTCCCCCATCTGCTTCAGAAGTTTGCGAATACTCTCAAGTTGTTCTTGGGTTGCTCTTACTAAGACCTGTTGTTGATTGGAATCGATTGAGATCATCGGTGCACTCGATATGGCTTCGTCTTGAAACAACGCATCGGCGGCTAATTTGAACGAGAAGGGGTCTGCCGAGGTCAACTGAATGATTTCGAGCTCACGTGGCGGAGGCGCAAATTGCTTAACGGCCTCCTCTACCGATTTGAGCTGCGATGCAGTACCGGTTACGATCAGCTGTTGTTTGAGCGGATCGTATTTCACATCGACGCGGTCTGCGTCCTCTTTGAAGAGGCTTTCGATCGAAGTTATTACCGATTTACCATCGGCACCGCTCAAGGAAAAGAGTTGAAGTTTTTTGGAATCGCTTGAAGTGTTTGGCACATCGAATTGCTCCACCAATTGCTCGGCCACGGTCAAATCCTGCCGACCTGCGACAACAAATACGCTCTTCGTTTCGCGGCTGAAGCTGACGCCCGCAGTGGAGCGTCTCCCAAATGCGCTTTGAAGTGCCTCGGCTACCTTCTCTGGGTTGGCGTGCCTAAGAACAAATGCTTTCAGTGTTGGAAGTTTGGTCGGCTGAGCATTGATCTCTTCGACGACCTTCGCGATTGCGAGCTGATCTTCGTCGGTCGCAGTCGCAAAAACACCACCGCTGATCGAGTCAGCGGAAAAACTCGCTTTCGGGAAACTATCTTGTAGCGCCTTTGAGAGTGGCACTGGCTCGGCTCCAGCAAGCGAATAGAATCGCGTATTCTTCTCCTTTGAGCCGCCGGATTCCACTTCTGTCACGATCTGGGCAATCCGCTCCATCTCGGCGGCAGGAGCGGTCACGATCAAACTGTTCGTGGCGGTGTCCGCAGTAGACGTCGCTTTCAACGAAAAGCCTTGGAGGGCGGCTTTCAACGTAGTCGCGTTCCCTTTTCCAATCGCAAAGACACGAGTTTCACTGTTTTGTATATCGACATCAAAGTCCTTGACGATCGATTCGATTCGCTTGTGCTGTTCGGTTGTCGCGGTTGCAATGAGTACGCCTTCTTCGCGAGAACCATAAAAGGTCGCGTCCGGCATGAGATCCACGAGCACGGTAGACAACCCTCGAGCGCTGGCTTGCCTCAATCGATATACGTGCGTTTCCCGATTGGACGATTTGGGAAGATCAAACGCGTTGATAAACTCTTTGATCTTCTGGTGCTCGTGAGCCTTAGCCGTGGCAGCAATCGTGCGCGATGTTGCGTCTTGTACGAGCGTTGCTCGCGGCACCAACGACTGTAGAATCGTCAAGGCACTCAGCGAACTCCCGTATTGCAGCGGATACACAACGGATGAGCTAGCATCGGGGACCGGAAGCTCTTGTTGCAGTTTCTCGATCTTGTCTGCAACCATCGTCAATTCCTCCGGGCTTCCGATGGCGAGCAGCGTTCCGTTGCGAGCATTGGATTCCAGTTTGATTTGGGATGGCAAGATCGCTTGCAGTGCGCTAAGCAGGCTGGTTTGGTCAACACGGTCCACATCGATCTTGAATACTTTTATCGTGCGATCCGAGGCGTTGGGGCCACTTGCCATCAACTCCACGACTTCCGCGACACGCTCCTGCTGATCGGAGGTTGCGATCACGATCAATTGGCCTGTTGTCGGGTCGGAAGTAATCTCAAGCAGAGGAAATAGGGCTTTTAACGAGGATTGAACGATCAACGCTTGCGACGGTTTTACAACATAAGTAGCAGGCTCCGTCTGCACATCAAACTGCTTCAAAAACTCTTCAATTTTCCTGTGATCGCTGGCCTTGGCGGTGGCGGCTAGGCTTCTCGATACCGCGTCCCGCACAAAAGTCGCCTTTGGCATCAAAGGCTGCAAAATGGCAAGCGCACCACTGGTTGTGGTGTATCGAAGCTTGTAGACCGTCGACACCGTCGGCTCGGGGACAGGCATTTGTTTCTGCAACTCATCGATTTTAGCCGTCACCGACTCCAGTTCTTCTGGCGTACCGATGGCCATGATCGTGTTGTTGATCAAGTTTGGCTCAAGCCTGATCTGAGGTGGAAGCGTCGATTGAAGAGCGTTCAATAAGTTGGTTAACTCCGCACCTTCGGCTTCCACACGAAAGACTTTGACAGTACGCTCCGAAGCGTTGGGACCAGTCGACATTAACTCAATGACTTCTGCAATTCGCTGTTGCTGATCGGCGGATGCCACAACAATCAGTTGGCCTGTCGTCGGAACCGCGGCAACGCCAATCGTAGGGAAGAGCGATAGCAAGGAGGTTTGAACCGCAACGACCTGAGTCGGTTTGACTTGGTAGGTTGCGACTTCCTTGGCGGCTTGGGCGGTCTTGCTGATTTGCTCTAGGGCTTGCTGGACTCGTGTTTGTTGTTCTTCTCCCGCCCAAACCGTCACAGTTCGCGACGTGATATCGCTACTGATGATGGCTTGGGGTGCGATTTGGCCAAGGATCGATGCCAGGGTGAGCATGTCCCCCGCAGGAACCGAGTACGTTTTGACAAACTGCGGCTTGCCATCAGGGGCCGATATCAAGCGTTCTATGGCTGCGTCCAATTGATCGAGCTCCTTGAGGGAACCAGAGGCGATGATGCGGTTCGCGGTCGCGTCGGCCGACAACTGCAAATCGGGCCATAGTTTTTGTAACGTCGGAATCAACGCTGCCGCTTGCAGTTTCTTGGCTTCGTACGAGCGAATCTCGTTCGATCCTCCGCCCGTTTGCAAGGGACGATCGATTTGAGTGATGGTCGCTTTCGCGATCGCTTGAGTCTCAAGTGGTCCTGTTACAACGAGCTGCTTAAGTTTGTCATCCGCGATGGACGTCGTTCCCAACGCAAGTTGATCGAAGACGATCTTTACCTGGGAGGGCAACGCATGCTCAAGCGAATAAGCCACCACAATTTGCTGTTGCTCGACACCGAGTTTCTCGCTCAGCGCCTTAACCAAGTCCGAAATCTCTTGGTGTGTTTTGGCATCCGCACCAACGAGGAGTCGGTTCCTAGCGCTGTCCAAATTCACGCGAGCCTTCGTAAGCAATGGGGCGAGAGCCAATTGCAGGGTGGCTGCCGTCATGCCGCGGACAGTATAGGATTCTAGAGTGATCGCAGTTTTCTTGGGTAGTTGTTCATTGAACAAGTCAATTCGGGTTGCAAGTTTGACGTGTGAGGCCTCATCGGCGATAACGGTCAGCTTATTTCCATCCGCGTCGGCAGTGATTTTGGCATCGGGGAATTCGGACGTTAGAAGCTGCAAAATGAGCGAACTTTCCTGGACCGTAATCGGATAAATCCTTGGAAGAGTTGGCATGGAGACAGGCGCTGGCTGATCCAATCCCTTCAATAGCTTGGCGAATTCGGTATGTTGCTCGGTTGTTGCCCAAACCAAGAGCTCCTGCTTGTTGCTGCCGTCGACAATTTTGATATTGAGCAAGCTTGGTGGCAAGTCGGTCAAACTGCTTCGACGGGCGAGTTGACTCTTAGAGAGGTCATAGATTTGCAATTTACGTGGATCTGGCTTAGGTATCAGACTCTGCAATTCGGGCAACAGCTTTTCGACCATTTGGATCTCAGCGGTGCTCGCGAGCAGCATCAATTTCTTTCCATCATCGCCTAACCAAACATTGGCGTTGGGCACCACCCGCTGGACCGTCGCCAACCACTTCGGGTCAGCTTGTTGTTCGATAGGAAAAGCACGGAAGACCAGTTGGTTTGCGGATTGTGAACGTTTCCAAATGTCGACCATTTCTGTCGCGATTCGTAGATCCTCTTGGGAGCCGCGAACAACCAGACTGCCAGTTTTGACGTTGGAAGCCATCTGACTTTTCGGCAGAAACGATTTGAGTGCGGTTTCGACCAACGGGGCTACCGTCGGATCCAACTCGAATACTTGAATCGATTTGCCAGCTTCGGCTGGAACCACATCGAAAGCGGCCAAACTGGCTTTGAGCAATTTCTGGTCTTCCGCTCGCGCAATCACTAGAACTCGATCGGTCGTAGCCGTAACCGTTGCGTTGGGTGCTAGGTTGAGTATCTGCTTTTTGATCTCGTCGGCAGTCGCGCCAGACAACGACAGTTGATACGCGACCGACTCGAACGATTGCAACTGAGCCGCGTTTGCCGTCATCTGGTCAATAGCCAGCTTGATAGCGTTCTGCTGATCGGGAATAACGAACGCACTCAAGACGCCCGTTTTGTCGTCGACCGTTATCTGGGTACTTGGGATGAGTTTGCGGATGGTTTCCAACGCGCGGGCTGCGTCCAAACCGCCAAGCGGGTAGGCGGCAAAAACCGGTACTGGGGGCGGCGGTGGCGGTTCGGGTTTCGGTGCGACCTTGGGCAATGGCACGGACGCGATCAGTTCATTGATCGTTTGCATCTTTCCAGCCGTTTCAACGACCAACACTTGGCTGCCTTGTGCCAATGGCACAGCCCGTCCATAACTGCTCAAGTACGGCTTTACTTCTTGAAGCACAGCGTCGATTGGGCGTCCCGCAAGTGGAAAAACAACACTCACCAACTCAAAGCGGCCACGCTTCAGCAGTTCATCTAGTTTGACTCGTGGAAGCAGTTCGAGGGGGATAGAATCGCTTAGGGCCATCACCACCAACATTTTCTCGCGGCGAACGAGCGAGAAATTACGAGTCATCAGCACGCTATTAAGCAGATCGATCCCTTCGCTTGGCGAATACGAACGCGTATCGCTGTAGGTAAATGTGCCAGGTGGGATTTGATCCATGACCAAAGTCAAATCCTGTTGGCTTGCGAACCAATCAAGCACCGCGTCCCATTTCATTTCCCTGAACTGAAACATGAGCTTCTTCGGCGACTGCGTTTCAATGAACTTCGACCGCTGCTGATCGTTTAAGACAGCCAATATTCGTTTCGAAAAATCTGCATTGACCTTGTCTTTGGATGTTTTGTCAGTTTGTCGCGCCAATTCCTCAGCTCGCGACTGGAGTAGATTCTGAATCGCGGATCGTTGAACGTCTACTAGGCTCAATCGTTCCGCAACGTCCGGGTGTACCAAACTCGCCACATCCGGTTCTTGGGCGATCAACGCCGGTGGAACGTACAAATAAAGCGACAAAACACAAAGAAAAGCTATGAAATAGTTCGCAAACATCGGTCGAACTCAGTTTTTAAGTAAGAGGGGGTCAACGGCGGGGTGGAAGGGCGGGGAGCGTTGGATCGCAACTCTACTATAATTCATTTGTTAAATTCTTTCTGACCAAAATGCTTGAAGGACCTCACATCTTTTTACTACCGACCCTTAAAGGCGTAAAAACTCCGCCTGGACGCCACCTAATGGCTATTTAGGTACCTTTATTGCGGCCTTTTTACCCTGAGTTAAGAACGACAAATAGGGGGCTGTAAACTTCTCGCGAAGTATCGTGCCAGAAAACTTGTGTATTCGACCGTCACAAATTAGGCTTAGGAAGTTGACGCCTACCACACTCTTTCATCCACCAAGCCACCAAGGCCGCCATGTACGCTTTGCTTCCTTATCTTTGGATCCTGTTCATGGTCGGTTTGGTTGTCTCGACGATCGTAACTGTAATACGGAGTCGTCCGAAAAAAGCTCCAACTCCCAAAACCACAGAAGGATTGACAACCGACGGCACTCCGAGCGAACCGGGCGAACCAATTCTGGATTTCGGCGACGAGCTAGCCCAGATCAAATAGGGGCGGCACGCTCGACACAGCCGACCAAAAAGTCAAAGTAGTAGGCACATTCCATGTGCCGTCCACCTGGAATCTTGGCAAAAGCTTGACTGCGAACGGCACGGCGGAGAGTGCCTGCACCTTTTGCCGGCTTTCTAGGACAAAAGATTACCACTGGCTTGAGGCCCTCAAAGGCCATGGGGGCCCTCAAGATATGATGGACCTTGTCAAACTTCGCGGGTGATCGTGCCCAAATAGAACGGCTGTTGGGCGACGAGTTCCGTTCCGTCGTTTAAGTAAAATCGGATTCGAACGCACCACGATATTTTTAAGAGTCGCCCTTCGTAAGATAGCGGCGAGTCCGGCAATGGGACTTGAATTTTTTGAGGAATAGACCAGTCCGTGGCTGAGAGCGAATTACCGGTAAGGCGTTGGAACGAATGGACGCCAAGATCCTCTGTCCCCTTGCCCTCGGTCAACCACACTACCGATGCCTCTACCGCTGAAATGGAGTTTTGGTCCACGTTGGATACACGATATTCAAACTCGAGAAGATCGTGAGGCATGTAGGTTGGCTGCAAACCAAGCAATCGGATCATGATGACAGACTGAACGGTTTGGTTCGAACGTGCGGGTACACCACTACGGGGAAACTTCGGCAGTACGATGGCCATCGATTTGCCTCTCCTTCGACGATGATTTTCCAATGGATCGCATTGTGTAAACTCTGAAATGAATGCATGGCGTCAGACGGAATCGACACTTCGCATTCGAGTTCAAGCGGTCGCCCCCAATCGATTCGCGATCGCCCCTGATTGAGAATCGGTAGTTGTCGAACCACTTCCTGCTCGGTACGAATATCTGTTCCAAAATGATAAGTGCTTTCCTCCTCACATACTAGTCGAATCGTGAGGTTCTTAATCACAAGCCTACCATATTGCACCAGCAACAACTTGTACTTTTCGCCGGGTACGAGCGGTAGGTCCTCTATTTCAACGGTGGTCGAGCCGATCCCAATGGCTTGAACATAGGATTTGAAAAACAACTGACCTGACCGAAGCCCAATATAAATCGCTGGAACAATCAGGATCAGTAAACGATACTGAATGTCCCCACCGAGTAAGCCCCTCAAGGCAAACACCGTGAAAACCGCCACCATTGCGTTCCAAAACATGGCGAACAATCCGATGGCGATGAGCGAACCCGTTCCAGGCCACTCGCACGGCAATCGATACGCAAGTTTTGCGCCCGGGCTATCGGTAAACGAACTCAAGAGCGGGACCGTCGGGGGTAGCACTGTCTTAATATGCGGCTGATTCGGGCGGGATACGATGCCATGCTTGGCAATCACTTCTCGGTGCTCGTCGCTCGTGGCAACCTTGAGAACGCGATACCAAAAACCAACCGCCCCAAGCACAATTCCGGCTGCCGAGACCGTCGTGAGCAACCAAAATCCATAGCCTATTCGCACAACTTGTGTGCTCGGAGACAGAAATTGCCAAACCACAATCGTAGTAAAGCACAGGATTCCAACCAAGAAAAAGGAGGCAAAGAACAACGCTTCCCCAAGTGAGCCTACGAACCACCACCCGGACATTCGCCCGCCGCGTTTTTTCCCCCAAAGTCTCAGTCGTGGCCTCATCTGCAGCAGTGTATTCACTTAGTGCACATCGGTGAAGGGCGATCGTCAGAGCGAGTCTAACCGTTTCTCGCGTTGTACACTACCGAACCAGACTTGCGGAAGCTCTCAAATACTTGAACGGCTTGCTCGTACAGCACACTATCTTGAACGGCAATCCCACGTCGAATTAGCTCTTCTGTCCACTGCGGATGAATGGGGCCCTCGTCAAAGCCGGTGATCCGTTCGCATGCGTCGTCGCTGCCAGCAATCACAAGCGATCGAATGCCACTCCAAATCGTCGCTCCATAACACATCGCGCATGGTCGCCAATTCACCACAAGTTGCATTGCAGGAAGCGATGCACTCCCCAAATCCCAACTATTGAGCATTTGTTGTGCAATGGATAACGCAACGACTTCGGCGTGCGCGGAAGAGACGTTCGACGGAACGACACGGTTCACGCCAATCACAATTCGACGCCCAGAATCACGTTCAAATATCCCTGCCGCGAACGGACCACCCGTTTGATGGTCAATGTTCATCTGCGAGAATCGAATGACTGCCCGCATTCGGTCTTCGATCAACGGCAAATGCGTAGGCAAACAAGTTTGAGCGTCAACGGCCCATCGTGGAAGTTCAACAGTAAATTGCATTGGGCGATCACTCCCGCTTGGACACAAACCAAATCGCACCTAGCGACAACGTTATCTTATCATTGTAGCGTCCATGTTCCTCCCCATTCCTCGCCTGGTTTTATCTCAGGGGTTCGTTACCTTCACGCTAGGGCGAAGAGCAATTACCATTGGCTAAACGCCCAATGACCGGATTCAAACGCAAGTTTGAGCGAGAATCGCTCACTATCGTATAGCAAAATCTGTATAAGCAGTTATGCTTATGCAGATATGAATCCAGAGCTACTCACTCAGCAAGTTTTAAAACTTGTCTTTTCGGCTGACTACAAGCCGTCTAAACCCACTGTAATCCTTAAATCGCTGAAGCTGCCCGAAGAAGACTTTCCGCGTTTGAGACGAGCAATCAAGCAATTGATACGTACCGGCCAGATTGCATTTGGGGCCAATCATTTGGTGTTCAAGCCTCATGCGATCCCTTCAAAGGGTGCATTAAAACATCCAAATCCAGACCCCGGTCCTGCTTCGGACAAGCGAGCTCGACGCGAGAAAAACGAGCTAACTGGCGTTTTCCGAACCGCTTCTTCCGGTGGTTTTGGCTTCGTGCGAGTTGCTCCTGCACTCGACGAAGCACGAATGGATGATGTCTTTATTCCTCCCCCCGCCACGCACGGCGCCATGGAAGGGGACACGGTTCGAATTCGAGTTGTTCGAAGTGGAAAGGATGGTCGGACCGAAGGCACCGTTGACGAAATCGTCTCCCGATCGCGCCGCGAGTTTTCTGGTACTTATCAAATGCTCGACGGTAAGTCGATCGTTTGGTTGGACGGAGCCAAACTGGAACATCCTATCCAAATCGGAGACATTCGAGGGCTGCCCGTCAACGATAACGACAAAGTCATTGTCGAGATCGTTCGATTTCCCGACGCTTTCCACCCAGGTGAAGGGGTTATCCTCAAAGTTCTTGGCAGCAGCAAGAACCCGGCCGTCGATACGCTTGCCGTAATGCACCAGTTTGGATTACCCGACGAGTATCCCGCTGCAGCCCTCGAAGTCGCTCGAAAACAAGCCGACCTGTTCGATGAAGATGTCATTCCGGAGGGACGCCTCGATTTGCGGGCCGTCCCAACCTTGACTATTGATCCGGTCGATGCTCGCGATTTTGATGACGCGATTTCACTTTGCAAGAATGAAAAGGGAAACTGGGAACTGCAAGTACACATTGCAGACGTTTCTCATTTCGTTCCAATCGGATCGGCTCTAGATGAAGAAGCACGCAAACGCGGGACCAGCGTTTACCTGCCGGATCGTGTCATTCCGATGATCCCGGAAACGATCAGCAATCACCTAGCATCGCTTCAACCCGATCGCAGCCGGCTGTCCAAGACTGTCTTCATGGAGTACACGCCCGACGGGACTCTCATCCATAATCACGTCTTCAACAGCGTCATTCGCAACCAACAACGATTCAACTACGAACAGATCGATCAATACCTTGACGATCGCGAAGTCTGGCGTCCGAAACTCACACCGGAGATCTTCCAACTGGTCTCGGACATGCATGAGTTGGCAATGGTACTCAGAGGCATTCGCAACAAACAAGGTGCACTCGAGTTAACGCTCCCCGAAGTCAAAATTGATTTGGATAAGATGGGCAAAGTTCGAGGCGCCCACCTCGTGCAACATACCGTAAGTCATCAGATGATCGAGGAGTGCATGTTGGCGGCCAACCAAGCGGTTGCATCTTGGCTCGATTCGTTGAATCTCCCTTTTTTACGACGCGCACATGCACCTCCGAATCGACTCAAACTACGCCGACTTAATGAATTCGTGAGGGCCCTGGGCATTCCCGCCGAAAACATGGAAGATCGCTTTGAGATCCAACGTGTCGTCGACGCAGTTCGAGGGCAACCGACCGAGTATGCAGTCAACTATGCGATTCTCAAAAGCATGTCTAAGGCGGTCTACCAAGCGGAATTCGAACGCCACTACGCCCTCGACATGACTCACTATTGCCACTTTACAAGCCCGATTCGGAGATACCCCGATTTGGTGGTGCACCGAATTGTTCAGAAACTTCTTGAAGGCAAGCCCGCCCGCGAAGACGAAAAAGTCCTCGAACAACTGGGTCAGCAATGCAGCGACGCCGAACAGAATGCAGAAAGCGCTGAACGCGAACTTATCCGCGTTAAGTTACTGCACTTCTTGTCCAAGAAACAAGGAGAACTGCTCACCGGGGTTGTGTCTGGCGTTCGTCCCATCGGTTTAACGATTCGAGCAATTGAGATTCCGGTGGATGGCTTGATCGGAGTTCGCGATCTGCCCAACGATCGCTATCGGTTCGACAAAGACACGCATACTTTGGAAGGCTACAAAGACGGCAATCGTTTCCGGCTCGGAGACGAAGTTATCGTTCGCATTCTACGCATCGATACTGCCAAGCGGGAGTTGCATTTCGGCTTAGAGCGAGTCGGACGACGAGCCACACCTCTATCGCTCGAGCCGCGAAAAAACAAAGCCGCGAAAAAAGAATCGGATGGCAAAGGCAAGAAATACAAATCGCGTGAATCCGCGCCCAAAAGCGAAAAGCTCGCAAGTCGCCTCAAAAAAAATAGTCGCAAGAAAAAGCGATAATAGCCAAGGCCACCAGAGCCTAAGGCGCTAGCCGATCCTAGATGCTCTTAAATAGAATCGACTCTCGCCTCAGAGACCAATGCGAGAATTATCTCGTTAGCCTCTTGGCACAAAAACGTCGTTGTCATGCATTGGCTCATGCAAGCTTGCTTGCATGCTTTCTTGCTGGCTGGCAATCCAGCTTGCTGCCTCCTCGATAACCATCACTAGCGCTGGCGTGTTACTCACAAAGAAGTTGGGGGAATAGCCTTCCTTGCCGGTTGTGGTTGCTTTCCAAGAACGCGAGACGGAGAAATCAAAGTACTCGAAACCGCTTGGTGCTTGCCGCCTCCAAACGGATGCTGCGACCGCCCCTTGACGGAACGTCTTGAATGGCTTGATTGGACTCTTTCTTTCTTGCCCTGACATGCGATACCTCCATGATGTCGTTATTAATTCCTGCCTAGATATCACGGTTTTGGACAAAGTGTCAAACGTTTGTTTTGAAGCACGCTATTTCGAGAATCTGGGGCACTCGCCGACCTAATCGAAAAAACGGCACGCGGTCTTGGATCGATTCAAAAACAGTCGACTTGAACATGCAGTTGAATTGTGATAAATCAGCCGCTCGAAAAAACGTTACCCAGCATACAACTGACATTTGGAGGAGCATGAACGATCGAATTAGAGCATTAAGCATGGAATGGGAGATCCATTTCGTCGATTTCGAACAAGCCCCTAAGCAGGTAGCACAATGATCCCCTTTCAAGTTCTTGGCTCGATCGTTCTTTCAATGACATTCCTTCGTTTTCCAGAAGTTGGAGGATTCGTCGCATTCGCCTACTTGGTCATCATCTGCCGTCGGCTGGGGATGTGAGCTGACAAATCGTACCGAGCAATCTGCCCCTGCTCGCACCGGCGTGTCAAACCGGTGCGAATTCGACGGTGGTGTCTGGCCCTAAGCCCTTGACGAGCTGTATCTGTTCTCGGTATTCATCCTTCGACACGACAATGTGGAAGAATTTTACACCCGTGCATTTCTCCAATCTGCTTTGAACGTACCATCTTCTGCGGATACGCCGTCCGCGCGTCCAAACTCCTGACGTTGCCATTTATTCGGACGAATGTTAATTGTACTTGAGCCCCGAAACGTCACTATGCCCAAAGAGCGAACCTACCATCGGCACTACGCGAATGGTTTGCGGTTCATGTCAACAATTGTGGGAACTTCGTGCTTATCCATTGCTTGCATGAATTTCTTTAAGCCTTGCTTGATCTCGTAGGCCCGTTCCGATGCGTACAGCGGGATCATGCGATAGAGTTGGACCGTGTTGCCATCGGATCTTTTGAACGAACTGTCTGCGAAAAGAAACAACGCCGAAAACGGACATCCTTTGTAAAGCGGTTTGGGCGGTTCTTCGTCTGCAATCAGCGTCACGGGAGCGCCTAACCAAGTGTCCCCATTGTGAGGATACTGCGCCATTTTGCGGAGCCAGTGCAATGGCCAGGCCCACTGCATATCTTTCACTTCGCGAATCTTCCAATCGCCTGGCAAGTCGATGTAGATTTCGGCATAACGGTAGTCCTCACCTCCTTCAGGAACGTTCATTGGTTTGGTGGACAGACCGTTTGTGAAAAGCGTCATGTGTTTACGATTCCCTGCAGGCGCTATCGTATGGATCGCGATAGGAATACCCGTTGGAACGATCTGGATGAGAGACTTCTTGCTCGCCGGGCCAATAGCTTTCTCGAAATATGCGATCACCTCGTCATTTGGATTGACGATCGCGTCACCTCTTTGGTTAGATTCGGTTGTGACCTTGGACGAAGATACTTTGCCTGCTCGCACTTCCACCGCAGAGAGACCACCATTCGACCGGATGTACTCTGCGAGTTTTGGACGTTCGGAGGCAAAATCAAGAGCCGTAAACCCACGTTCTATGTCTCCGTAGAGGTCATAGATCTTGTTGATGTTACAACCATGTTGCATGAGTTTGCTTGCGAATTCTAAGGCAACTAGGTCATCTTTTCGATTGAGTGCCGTGATCATCGGTCTCGCTATATTCACGTCCGCTCCATGGCGAAGAAGTAATTCGCAAATAGACAAATTACCCTTTCTAATGGCCTCTTCCAGTGGTGTTGAGTCGCATTCTTCGGGATTGGCAGTAAACCCGTTATCGAGCATCCATTTGATCATCTCCGTTCTTTCAGATCCGACCGCGTATTCCAAAACACTTCCGCCTCTGACAGGAAAGGAGTCCCTCTTTAACTCAGGATAAGCAGTGCATAAACGAATCAAATCCCCGAGATCATTATCATTGAATGTCCAAAGAAGGTCTTCGTCGAGTTGTTCTAGGTTCGGGGAGGACACTGAGGGGCTGGTTGAGACTTTCCCGGCTCGGACATCCTTCACAGTCAAACCTCCTTGAGAGCGGAGGTAGTCCGCCAGCACAGGACGCTTTGATGCAAAATCAAGTGCTGTAAAACCATTGGCTTCATCGCCGTACAGATCGTAGATCGTGTTGATCTTGCAACCATGAGCAATCAGCTTCTTCGCGAAGTCGAGGGCCAGGTCTTCATCCTTTACATTGAGTGCTGCAATCATCGGCCGACCGAAGTTGGGGTCGGCACCGTGAGATAGCAAGATGTCAACTAAGCTGCGGTCTCCCTTGTCGAATGAAAACTCCAGAGGTGGGGTGTCAATGGGACTTGGATTCGAATCGAAACCGTTTTCGAGCATCCAGTGAACGAAGTTCACACGCCTACTTCCGATTGCCTCGATCAGAATACTATCGTCCAATCCAATGAAAAAACCTTTCATGAACACGGGATACTTATCGATTATCGTCTGGAATTCAGTCAGATTATCCTCATAGATCGCGAAACGAAGGTCTTGACTAATTCCCTCTAACTCCTCAGTGTTTTGTTGTGGGGCGGCCAAAATGGTTTACCTTTTTCTAGAGAATTTTTCATTGCAGTAAGCGCTTCGATGATTTTTTGCTTTGCAATCTCATTGTTCACAACGCCTTTTCCATTTGTCGCTTTCTTCACAGCATCATTAAGTCTTCGATCGACCTCTTTGACGTACTCTAGCGAGTGGATTCCTTTGTATCCGTTGATGGCATAGCATAGGTTATGTATTTCATCTTTGGAAGCTTTTTCTACATCCTCGATCTTACCAAGCAACTTCACATCGTACTTCTCCAAGATCGCTTGTGAGTTCTTGATGTACGGAATGCGTTTGTCCCAAGGCAGCTTAGGAATCGACTTCATCACGATATGGTGACCATGAATCAGCGACGAAGTAATGAGTTTACCACGATCTGTCAGACCTTTCCCGACTAACGCAACCAATGATCCAGGTTTCCTCCAAATACGGAACGCTGGGTGCCTGGCACCTATTCATCGCCTTAGCCACAAGAATCACAAAAGCCACAAATTGGATAGCTAACTCCAAATATATAGTGCGAACGAGTAATTCTCGGGCACGGCGCCGGCAGACACGTTCCAAATGTACCCCATCTGGTTGGCTTGGATGTTTGTCTGGGAGCCGAGTAAATATTGACGCTCCGGCGTGTCAAAGCGGTGCGAGAGCAAACGGCTGAACGATAGCCACAGGGTGACTTCAGTCGATTCTAATTTCTTCTCTAGCACCTCGAATTGAATTGAACCAGTGCTTAGGCTGACGTCGCTTTGGTTTGAACGGTCGTCCATTGTCCCGAACTGAATCACCTTGGATTGTTTAAGCGAATACTGTCCTGCCGTAGGAGCGAGCCAGTTTGGTCGATCGGCCGCCGGGCCGAATGAATCTAACGTCGTATCCGTTTTGGGAGACTTTGGCAAAGCAAGCCCCAAACCAGGTTGGCGAAATGCCATCACTTCGCCCGGTTCAAGCATTTCGTAGAAACAGGAATGAAATCTTCGTCCATCCAATGTTGGGTGCCATTCAAATTTCTCTATCGGCATCGATTTCCCGCCGGAATCCGTTAAATCAACGACATGAGAATCGAAGTCGTTGGCAACGGATACGAAACGCGCTTCGTTACTTGCATTGCGAACGAACATTGCAAAGGGGATACGCTCCCCTTCTCGGAAACTTCGACGATCTGTGCCATGGCTAATGCCAAACTGCAATCCTTGTTCTATGGTTCCCCACGCTGGCATCATTCGCTCCACGAAATCCAGCGACTGTTTGCCTTTCGCCTGTCCCGTCCATGTTGGATCCTCAAGCATGTTTTTCAGAACGATCGCAACTGGTTTTAGCTCGCCCACTTCGGGAACCGTGACTTCAGTTACACCGATGTAGCCTGGAACAACGAAGTACTTGCTCGGCGCTGGAGCGGATGCACGTTCGAATCCTTCTACCAACACAAAGTACTTTCCAGGTGAAACAAGGTCCGTTGTAAATGAACCGTCTTCGCCACATAGGTTGTGCGAAGTCGCGTCCCGAAAACGCCAAATGGAATCATCGATTGCCTTGCAAACCCAAACTTGAACGTGCTTCAAATGAATTTCGTTTCGATTGACGACTTGCCCGACGATATGTCTCCCCGACGGGCGAGTAATATCAACTAACCGAGCATCTCCTCTTTTGAGATGTATGGTGTTTTGATCCAAAACGTTACGACCATACTGCCCAGCGTTAGCGATTCGACAAAGGTGGTATTCTCCAGGATGAAGAGCAGTAAGCACTATCTCCGATCCATTTTTTACCTTGCTGATTCTTGCTTTTTTTCCGTAGAACTCATCGCTGGTTCCGAAAAAGGTTTTTCTCTCAACATCAAAAACAAGTACTTGAGCAGTGTCTTCTGCTCCTTCAATCTTGTACCTGATGGTTAACTGTGCCGTGGTCCCCTCAATCTCTTTCGGGGCCTTATTGGCCTCATCGATAGACTGTAATTCCATCCGTTGGACCGGTAGGCCATGCATTGTGACGCTCTGCTTCGGTCGCAATAAACTGGAGTTCCAGATTTGCTCAACGATAGGCCACACTGCGGCAATCAGAACAGGTAGCACAACAAATATCGAGACAATTCGCGATGATGAGGCACGACGAATTTCAGGGGAATTCATCATGCGTTCTACACGCATTTCAAAACTGCTGGAGCGAACTCCGAATACGGAAAGTGCGAATGACTGTTCTTTGGGGCGTACAGAACACAGCGTAGCTACTTGCAAAAGGGCCTCCGCGTATCTCATCGGTTGCAAGCCAGATGCAACAACCAAGTCGTCGCAACACAACTCGCGTTCGAAGGTCATGCGCCGACTTAAGTACCAAACACCTGGATGGAAGAAAAGGAATGACTCGATCAGTCGTTGAAGCAGATTGAACCAAAGATCGTAACGACGGATATGTGCTAATTCATGACTGATAATCGCTGCGAAATCTTGCGGAACAATTCCAGTGGCAATCGAAGCCGGTAACAAAATCATGGGACGCAATAGTCCTACCACGATTGGTACTTGGATGCGATGGCTGTAAGCAACTATCGGAGCATTGAATACTCCAATCGCCCGTGAACGGTCAACTAGGATGGCAATCTTTGCCGGATCCGCAAGTGCCCTGGTTGCGATTCGCAATCGACCGCTACCGACAATCGCAGTCCCAAGTCTCAGCAAGAATACCAAGACGCAGATCGCATAGATGCAGAACAGACCTCCCGAGAATTCTGCCAAAACAAATTTGAGTTTTTCTTGGACGAACAAGAGGATTTTGTCCCCTTGAGAGACCGAAACCGACGGCTCCGGCTTCGAGTTTGGAAACCTTGGTTCGAGGTAACTTTGAGGAACTAACGTCCTCGTTGCATCCGTAGTCGCACGAGCCGAGTTGCTGCCTAAGTGTTCTGAAATCTCCGCACTCTGTCGATAAGGATTCTCCCATGGTGGCGAGGTCTTTAAGAATGTAATTGCGATGCAAAGTGGGCAGGCAAAGAGCCCTATTGCGCTAACTCGTTACGTGCGGCAGGCTTCTTGCGGTCACACCGATTCATTACTTTTTTCGCAAAAAGGTCAGCATCTCGAAAGGGTCGACGATTTTGAATTGCCAGTCCAGCTTTTCAAAAATCTGTAATAGCGGGCTCTCCTTCTCTCTCAAGTCAAGAAGGTCTTTGTCACGAGTCACGAGAAAGTCAGCCTTCGTTGCAATCGCCAGATCGACGTATTTAGCATCCTTAGGATCGCGTTCAAGAACAAAGACATTGGCAATGTTTACGTAGTACACTGAGCAAGCCTGAATTCGGTCAAGAAAGTCTTGAACGGCAGAGATCGAGAGCGATGGAAACTTGCGTTGAAGACTTGGGCGAGTTAAGACTTCTCGTAATTCTTCAATACAAGCGTCCGAAACCAAAAGTTCAAGTGCGCCAACTTCGACAAGCTCAAGGAGCGCTGCAGCAGGTCCCATGGGCCTAGCTGCTGCTTGAAGAAAGATCATGCAGTCAAAAACGACTCTTGGCCTTTCCAATTACTTTGATCCTTGTTTGGCATCGTGCACTTCGTTACGTGCTGCTTCGAAAAGTTCATCAAGCTTAGCATCGGATACATCCGAACTGGCGACTTGCTCACGGAACGGAGCCAAGATTTCAGCGAACGTCCGGCCTCCGATGACGCCCTTACGAATCAATTCTGCGGCATAGGACTCTACCGATTGCCCTCGCAAAGCAGCTTGCTCTGCAAGAATCCGTTCAGTTCCATCGGGAATATTGACGCTTATAACCACGGTCGCCTCTTAACTCAGTTATTCAAAGTCAGCCAGGATTTCAACCCATCCGCCCCATTGTACCCCTTCTTGCCATTAACCGCCAAACAGAAAGATTAGCTTTGGTATTCAAGTCAGATCGGAAAGGCCCGTTCGGCCGCGCTTAAGGGAGTGTCTCGCATACGCGTTTAAGTTAGTGTTCGACGAAAAGACCGAATTCCAACTCGCTCCGGTCCCCCAAACCGGAGCGCGTTGGCTTGTCGAACAAGTCTCCCGGTGACTGTCCAATTGGAAGTAGTTGCCACTACCGATCTGGCTTCCGTGCCAGACTGTCCTTACAGTCCACTTGATCGTTTTGGCGGTATTGAAAATATCAACAAATCAGGATCGGCGGTTTTTTCGTTAGATAGCCGATCGAATCAAAAAAAGTCGGCTAGCGTTTCAGGCGCATCAGGCTCAATTCGAAAACTAGCAACTTGAACAAGCGACCAATCTGTGATATTCCAGCCAGTGAATCGGTGTTGAATCACCAAACGTCAGATTTTGATAACGCTGTTTCTTGGTAAACCATTGGCATTGTGCCAACTGGCTAAGTGAGACAACGCTGGCGTTTCTACTCGGGTAGAGAGTCTTCGGTAAATTTGGCCTCATCAGCCAAACTAAGCCTAGGGGAGCCAGGATTCTTATTCCCGTCCAGTTTGCTCAGACACCATATGCTAGTGCGGACCAAGACTTGGTCCTCAGACGTCGCGAAGCGTTCTACATGCATTCGCAAATCTTGTCGGTTGGTATTGCCTGCTGCGATCATTGCATTGCGTTGCATGCCCGATAGTCTGGTCCTCCAAAACGGTGTCTTGCGATAGAGTTCTCGAAAGGTCTGCTCATCCATGCTCAACCAATGCTCTAGCGAGGTCTTCGTTTTCATGTCGATCGGTTTTAGCTCAGGTGCGATTTCTGGCTGGCGTTTTCGGTTCCAAGGGCAAACGATTTGGCATTCATCGCAACCAAAGATCCAATCGGCCATTTGATCGCTTAGCTCGGGGGCTATCTCACCTCGATATTCGATCGTCAAGTAACTAATGCAACGCGATGCATCCAAAACGCGAGGGGCGACGAAGGCAGAAGTTGGGCATACATCCAAGCACGCCGTACAAGTTCCGCAGTGGTCGGCAGTAAACGGGTCATCTGCCGCAAGCTCAACGTCCGTCAACAAGGCCGCCAGAAACATGTAGCTTCCAAGTTCACGGTTGAGCAACAAGGTGTTCTTGCCGATCCAACCTAGCCCCGCCATCTGAGCAAAGTCGCGTTCCATCAAGGGCGCGGTATCGACCACCCCGCGGTTCTTCGAGCCGGGATACATGCTTTCTAAAAGCGAAGACAGTTGATTGAGACGGTGCCGCAAAAGATCGTGATAGTCACATTGTCCGCTCGCATAATTTCCTAATCTGCTTTCTGCCTCAAACTTCACAACCGTCTCGATGCTGCCGCACTCTTGCTCGTCGAATAGAATAGCTTTGCTCGGCATCGTGCTAGGATTCGGTGCATAAGGCATTGCGAGCATTACGACGCTTTTGCAACCCGCGAGTACCGAATTTGGATGCTCATACGCGCTCGAGCGTTTTTGGATATAAGACATCGTTCCTGCATAGCCTCGTTTGAGCCACTCGATGAGCCGATCGAAACCCGGCGATGGCTGTGCTTGGACGATTCCAAACAGGCTGAAACCCAATTGAGAGGCGTTGCGTTGCAATTGGTCGCGTGCAAGCTTGGAAGCGATCATGAGGATCTACAAAACCGAAGGTGGTTTGGTGGAAACAGCCTCATCATGATGATGCAGTGAGCATGTTCCCCCTTCGTCGCAATTGCGACCTGCTAGTTGATAACGGCGTTTAGCAACTTGGCCGTAAAGAAATTGCCATAAAGGCATTGAGCCTGGGATGTGCAGAATAGGAGCGATTGGCCAGAGGATGGGTAGCAACCGACTAAGATAACGAACGGCGAATGCGCCTCCGTATTGCTTTCCTTGAGTCGTAACAATCCACATTTGATCCATCAGTTGCTCAAAGGTTAACCCGGGAAATCTTTCCGCAACTTCGGGAGAATGGAGCGACATGAATACCAATCGATCGCGACCATCCAGCCGCCGCAATATGGCGATTTGAGACTGGCAAAAATTGCATTGACCATCGAATAGCACGACATCTTTTGGGAAACCATTCATGGCAGACAGCAGTTCGTTCGGATTATGTTGCGAATTTGCGACCCACTACTACCCGTCATCTTAGTTGAGTGTTCACCAATCTGACTACCTCAAAAGGCCATTCCTTGGCTCCACTGGCATTATGCCTCATCTTTACCCACGGGCAGTCTACACGGGCAGTCTAAACTGCGGGAACTGGTCCACTTCGGTGACGTTGCACACGGACAACAATCGCAACTCCAAGAAGTATTGCGGCTAAACTTATCCATTGTGCGATGCTCAATGAAGTTCCAAACTGACCTGCTTCGTCGACTCGAATCCACTCCTCCATGTTTCTGAGAACGCCATACCATATCAATCCCATTCCGAATACAAAACCGGTTTTTTTGACGTTCTCGGCCAACAGGAGCGTCCAACAACACAGCAACAACCCACTCACGGCTGCATAGATTTGGGATGGATGGACCGGTAATGAGTTTCGAGGAACATCGATCGATGCAACATCGATTCGACGACCATCGATTCCCACCGTCGCTTCAAACACCGGATGTGCGTAGGGCTCGCTCGGAGTCATACCATCCACCTGTTTTTCAGCCACAAAGGCGATTTTTTCGCCTGGAACCACGTTGTTTGCCGACGCCCAACTATTCGGTAGTACTCGCCGTATAGGCTGAGGGTCGGTTGCTGACGGCTCCTTGTCTGTAACCATCCCGAGAAGCTTCCCCGACCTCAATTGATCCACATACGCAGGCGAGCCTGACGGAAACTCAATCGCAGGAAGCGACTGCTCGCAGATGCCGCCATAGCAGCAGCCATTGAGCAAACAGCCGATCCGCCCAAACGCGAGACCGATAAAGAAAGCAGGTGTCACGGAATCTGCGATAGGCAAAAGGGGCAAACGATGTTTTCGGGCCCAGAGTACAATCGCAATCAATCCACCGATAACACCGCCGTAGACCACGAGCCCCCCCTCGGTCACCTTCAACGAGGTCCAGAGCTTTGCTGCAATGGTATCGCCATCCAGCTCGTTCCATTTTTGCACAACGTAAAACAATCTCGCTCCCACCAGTCCAGCCACAACCACCCAGGTCGCGAGCGAGAAGAAAGCTTCTTGCGAGACTCCCACTTGTTTGCAGCGATATAGTGCGATCGAAACGGCACTTAAAACCCCCAGCATCAACATGACGCCGTAACCCCGGACAGGCAAGCCCACGATCCAACCCGATGCAGTTCCATCCGGAATGCGGGTCTCAATTTGGGGGAGCAAAAACGCGACCACACCCGCAGCCACAAGCCAAACGACACCTTGTTCCTCTAGCAGTTTCGCGATCGTTTGCGTCTTGCTCGCAGTCAACAGGAATCCGACAGCGACCATAATCAACACGCCGAGGACCCAACCAAAACCGAGTACGGGAATCCCAAGTAGCTCGTGGGGTAAATAGAAAAGTGTTTGTCGCACTAGTTTGAACCTTCGTTGCTTCGTTGGATGGGTGGCAGCAAGGTCATGTTGTCGATGAGCCGAGTACTCCCTACTTTGGCTGCAATGAGTGCGACAGCGCTCTCGCCAATCTGCATCATTGGCTCGAGTGTGTCGGGATGAACAATCGTTGCATAATCAACGTAATCGACTTGTGCCGCGAGCAACTCCGAATGCATCGCAGCCTCTAACTCCGCAACCGTTTGTATGCCAGCATTCAAGCTGCTTTGCGCTTTACAAAGAGCTCGCCACAACCCAAGGGCCCTCGGACGATCTCGGTCGGAAAGGTAGCGATTTCGGCTACTCATCGCAAGTCCGTCGGCTTCACGTACTGTTGGACAGGTTTCGATACGAATAGGAACATTCAAGTCGTCTACCATCGAACGAATCACCGCAACTTGCTGGTAGTCTTTTCGCCCAAAGTATGCGACGTGTGCGGGAATCAATTGAAACAGTTTGAGAACGATCGTTGTGACACCTCGGAAGTGCCCTGGTCGCAATTCACCTTCCCAACGAGTTGAAACACCCGGCGGGTCAACGTAGGTCGAATGTTCTTTGCGATAAATTTGGTCCGATGCCGGTACGAAAACGAAATCGCATTCGGCCAATCGCAGCGAAGCGATATCGGATTCAAGCGTCCGAGGATACTTGGAAAGGTCTTCGTTCGGGCCAAATTGCGTTGGGTTGACGAAGATCGTGGCCACAGCAACATCGCAGTCTTGCTTGGCGCGACGAACGAGCGACAAATGGCCTTCATGAAGTGCACCCATCGTTGGCACAAGTCCAATCCGCTTGGAATCGCAACGGACGAATGCGAGTTGTGTGTAGATTTCGTTGAGGTCGTGTATGACTTTCATACGTTAACCAAAGTACGCGACAGCATTTTCAAAAACCTTCAACCCTTCACCATGCTCAGGCTGTGTTTCCCGACGCGTCCACTGAGGATGATTTGTCGCAAACAAGTGTCGCTCAGGATGTGGCATCAATCCGAAAATTCGCCCGGTCGGGTCGCAGATTCCAGCTACGTTTCCTTGAGCCCCGTTTGGATTGTGGGGAAACTCCAATGGGGCAACACCCGTATTCCCGTTGGGCTCGCAATAGCGAAGCACAACTTGCTTTTGGTCCATGAGTCCTTGTTCCGAATCCGAGTCGCGAAAAAGGAATCGGCCCTCGGCATGGGCCATGGGCAAGTACATTGTTTCGATGCCTCGCAAGAACACGCAGTTGTCTGTTTCCGGCTTGAGATGCACCCATCGATCTTCGAATCGTCCCTGGCGATTCCAAGTTAATGTCGCTGGCTGAGCGCTTGCAGGCGTATCAAAAAAGATCCCCAGCCGCATCATGATTTGAAATCCATTGCAGATCCCCAAAACCAGCCGATCGTGCTGGCGAAAGGACTCCAACGTCTCGCTCAAAAACGTTTTTAATTGGGTCGCTAATATGCGTCCGGCCGCGATGTCATCGCCGTAGCTAAAACCACCGGGAAAACAAAGGATTTGAAATGTCGAAGCGAGGGCTGGATGCTCGATTAACTGGTTGACGTGCAAGCGTACCGCTTCTGCTCCAGCCAATTCAAATGCATACGCTGTTTCAACATCGCAATTTGTGCCAGGAGCTCGCAAGACAAGCACTCTCGGTTTTGTCATCCTCTATTTTCCTCATGGGCCGTCGTTGGGAATCGGGTTATGATTGGTCGTTTTCAGTCTTCCGCTCACCTTCCGCCACAAATTTACCCCCAACGGGCCATTTTCGTCAGGGGCCCATTCCCGTTCTAGTCCTGCATAAACTACAAAAAGAGCATGCGCAGCGCTGCGACCCCCGTGAAAATCAAAATAAGGCTATCGAAAAGTTTTTGAGGGATGCGTCGCACAACCATGGTGCCGATCCACAGTCCTAGCCCAATGAGAGGCATCAGGGCCGCGTTTAATGCAAGCGTATCCAGTCGAATTAGGCCGAGACTCCAACTAAATGGAATCTTGGAAATGTTGAGAAGCAAAAAGAACCAAGCTGCGGTTCCAACGAATTCCATCTTCGGCAAACCGATTGCAAGAAGGTACAGTCCGAATACGGGGCCAGCAGCGTTGGCCAACATGGTCGTGAGCCCAACCAGGATTCCCATGCTCCATGCAAACCATCGGGCATGTGGCACGTCTGCTAACCATTCCTCTTTCCAGATTCGAATGATCTGCAACACGGTTAAGCCAAGGATGATAGTCCCAATCAATGGACGGTAGTACTTTTCGTCGAGCCTAAACATAAGCAGCCAACCGGCCACGACTCCAATCATGGCAGGGCCAAACATGCGTCGAACGTACTTCCAATTTGCGTGCTTGCCATAGACCGTCATCGCGAAAATATCCCCCGCGATCAACATTGGCAAAACAATTCCAGTCGACTCCCGCGCACCAAAAACGTACGCAAAGAGGATGACGTGAACCATGCTCACACCCGAGAATCCACTCTTGGTTATTCCAATTCCAAAAGCCGCAATCGCGAGCAATAACCATCCGAAAGGGCTTTCGGGCACAACATAGCTTTCGGGGGAAAGGGTCAACCCATCAATGAGTCGAGTCGAGTCAAAAACGCTCGCAAGGCGTGGGCGCGATGACTGATTTCGCGTTTTACTTCCAAGCCCAACTCCGCAAATGTCTTGCCGTACTCTTCGATCTCGAACAAGGGATCGTATCCGAAACCATTTTGGCCGCGAGGCTCGTTAAGAATGCGTCCCCAACATTCGCCCTGCGTTTCGATGTGTATGCCACCACTTGGGTCCGCCAGCACAATCGTAGAAACATAATAGGCTTGACGTTGGTCATCCGGCACGGACTTCATCCGTTGGAGAAGCAGATCGTTGTTGGATTGGTCGGTTGCATTTTCTCCGGAAAACCTAGCGGAATAGATGCCGGGGCGGTGATCCAGAGCCTTCACGCAAAGACCGCTGTCCTCGCCGATGGCCCACATTCCGCGATGCGTTGCCTGCGCAATTGCTTTCAGCCGAGCATTTTCCATAAAGGTACTTCCTGTCTCCTCGACATCCAATGGATCGGGAAAATCCGAGGGTGTCCTGAGCGTAAATCCTCGCGGCTCCAACAGATTAACGAGTTCGACAATTTTCTTTCGGTTGTTTGAACCCAAAAGTAGTATTTTTGCGTCGACGAGATCGGAAATAGGCTGCATCGCTTGATTCAACTCCTAAGTACTCAAACGGCCACAAAGCACATCGATCAAGTCATCCGAGAAGACTTCACCTCGGCTCAAGAAATCGCGATCGTTATCCAATCGGTTCTTCAAGCCATCGCGATCGATCCCAGACATTGGGTTGCCGCCAATTTTCCAATTCGCTTGACCGTCAGCCGCGTTCATCCGAATATCCAGCGACGGAGCTGGCGAAGTCTTGTTCTGGATACCATCGATGATAGCCATTAGGACCGCCGAGTAGACCAAGTAAGGATTGCTTGACGCTGGTGCACCCAAGAATTCGATCGCTCGCGCACGCGGGTTGTGCGAAGCCACCAACACACGACAAACCGAACCCATCTCTTCGTTGGAGCACATACGGAGCCAGTCATACGCATTGTGCTCACCACCGTTGGATAACGCGATGGCGGCAATGGCATCGGCATGCTTGAGTATTCCGCCAATGGCATGTAAACCCGCTTCGCTCATGCCTCGATGGGCTGTACCAACCAAAATAGGCTCCCCGTTTCGACTGATGGACCATTGACTTGGCATCCAGAGGTTCTGTGTAATCACTCGGCAGTTCTGCTTCCAAGCGTGCTGGCCGATCAGGTAACGGAGCATCATGATGTCGTCACAACATTCGACAAGGCTCGATGGCTTGAGTATCATTTCCGAACTGGAGTCACTGCCGCAGAAGTGTCGGTCTATATGCAGCCCAGACTCGACAGCAGTGTCGGCTATCTCGCATCGCAGCGGAAAGTCCTTGTCGTTTGGACCGCATGCCAAAAACGTGTTCTCAACCACGCTGCCCTGCGAGTTTTCGCGATTCTCATGCGCGATTCGAAATTGAAAACAAGAACGAATGGTGAGAGCATCGCCGATTGAGGCTGATTCCAGATACCGCATTGCGCGAACCGCCAATTGCCTTGAATCAAGCGGACTCTCCTCCCGCACGACCGAATCTTGCACCGCTGCAATCAGAATCAACGTAGGTTGATTGGTGAACGGGTCGAGGTAGTTGGCTTCACTTTGAGGCACAAGAATCAAGTGAACCGGCTGTTGGTTGGCCGAACAATCCAGCAGCAAAGAGTGGCCGAAGCCTTCTTCAAACGACGTTTCATTCAGTGCGCTAAGAGGGAGCGTTATTCGACGCCAAGTTCCGTCGATGTCGACAAAACGAAGGTCGACGGACCGGATCCCTTTCTCACGGCAATAGGCTAACACGGCCTTTGGCTTCACCGAACTACCTCACGGCTTCCAAAGAAATGTTGTCAAACCGAGCCATACCCTCCGCACCAAACAAACCTATCGAAACAATCGCCTCTTTCGTTGCGGGAGGCACGCTGAAAATGCGTTCTTCTTGTTTCCAGTTTCTGGTTCCCTTGAAACCTCCGCCAATGAAGTTGTACCCAACACGATTTCGATTTGCATCAAAGAACTGAATCGCGATGGAAGGAGATTTCTCTTTGTCTGACCCAAACTTGACGTTCTCTGTTGCGATCCACCCTCCCAATTTGATTTTCTTGACGGTCGATCCATCGAGCGCAACACCCTGGAGAAGCATGCTTGGCACATTCCCGTTATTACTTCGGAATTCAACAGTCTTGGCTCCGTCCGGCGCATCGCTATCTTGAACGACAATGCATCCAAATTGGTAGTACCATCCGGGAATAAAAGCGTCGTTGATAAGTGGGACTTCGAAGCTCGTATTTAGCAGCACTGGATTCGGAGGTGGCATGACTTTGCGTTGATCCTCCGCAGTTCCAGTCATGGGTACAAACAAGGTCGGTTGCAACTCGTCTTTCTCAAGTTTGTCACCCGTCTTTCGCATGAGACAGAGCATCTGCTGGTACCGCTCACCGACGGGAATAACCATCAAGCCCCCATCTTTCAGTTGCTTCACAAGAGGTGCTGGGACGTCTTCGGGGGAACAAGTCACGATGATTTTGTCGAACGGAGCATGTTCTTCCCAGCCCTTGAAACCGTCACCAATACGACAATGAACGTTTGAGTAATTCAATTTCTCTAACAAGTCGGTCGTTTCTAAGCCGAGCTTTTCGACAATCTCGATCGTGTAAACGTCTTGAACCAATGGACTCAAAATCGCAGCTTGGTAGCCACTACCCGTACCAATCTCAAGTACTTTGTCGGTCGACTGAGGATTCAGCGCCTGAGTCATGAACGCAACGATGAATGGGCTGCTAATCGTTTGCGATGCACCGATCGGGATCGCGATATCCTGGTATGCTTGCGGCTTGTATTTCGGTGGCACGAATTCATGACGAGGAGTCGTCCCCATGGAATTCAAAACTCGCGGGTCTTTGATCCCGTTTGGAATCAAGACGTTGGTGACAAGTTTCTCTCGAAGGGTTTCGAATTGGTTCTTGGGCTGAGACTGGACATGCTGGGACAAACCCACTAGAAATGCGAAACAACTCAGCGCTAAAAAACTTTTAGACGGGAGCATTGGATTAACCCTCGAATGACAAGAGACGGAAGGAGTCGATGCTCAAATTAAGCGTCGTTATTCCATGCTGACGCGTTCGACGTACTCGCCGTTGCGAGTGTCAATTTTGACGATGTTGCCCTCTTTAATGAAACCGGGTACGTTGAATTCAGCGCCTGTTTCTACTTTGGCAATCTTGGTCACGTTGGTGGCCGTATCACCCTTCGTTCCAGGATCGGTTTCGGTGATCTTAAGATGAACATGAGATGGAGGTGAAATAGTCAATGGATTTCCGTTGAACAATACCATGGCGACCGGCGACTGTTCCTTGAGGTATTTCCAATTGTCGTCAACTTGCTCGGCAGTCAGTTCGTATTGCTCAAAGGTTTCGTTATCCATAAACACGAACGAACCAGCTTGGTTATACAAGAAAACCGTGTCAATTTCTTCGACATCCGCAGCCTGCAATTCGTCGCCCCCCTTGAGGGTGCGATCGAGCATTGTGTTTCGGACTAGGTTTTTCATCTTGCACTTGTAGAGCGCGTTTCCCTTTCCTGGCTTGACGAAGTGCACTTCTTGCAGCACGTACGGTTCGCCGTCAATTTGAATCTTAAGTCCTTTTTTCAGATCGCTGGTTTTGTAGGATGCCACAGCTGTCAGTTTTCTTTACCGAGTGGAATTGAGTAGATAGTAAGATTTCGACCGTCCCAAGGCAGCCGAACTCCTCTTAATTTAACCAAAAACTTCAATTCTGTCGCCTCCCCAATCCGTTTGTTTCACTTTGCAATTCGAATCGTCGAAATCTCGTTATTCACCATCCATTCGAGCCAAGCTTCTTGCTCCTCCGTCAATTCGATTTCGGCCACGGAATGCGCGTCGAGTGGAGAAACGAGAGTGAAAACGCCGTCATCGAGCCATTGTTTCGCGTCCTCAGACCTTATCCAATACTCGTCCTTTGCAAGAGACGGGGCACCCTCACCATCCAAAGGTGTCATGAAATAAACGACTTCTTTGCGAAATCGATCCGGCATTGAAAACGGAGCTACATCGGGTTGGTCGATGGGGATAACTTGAACCATATCCGAAAATCGTTTCTTGGTTTGTTCATAAAAAAATGTAACCTTCCTCGCCGTGCTGTTGCACATCGAGCCCTTGCCGTTCGTCGGAGGCAGAGACTCGCAGGCCCATTGTCCAGTCGATGATCTTCAACAGCACCAAACTTATAGTGCCAGAATACAAGATGACAATGGCGATGGCTGCCAATTGACCACTTAGGATGTTTCCTCCTTCAAGCAGTCCGAGTTTCGCGCCGTTGCCAATGTTGTTGCATGCACGCGTTGCGAATATGCCCGTGAACACAGCCCCTACAATCCCCCCAACCCCGTGAATGCCAAAGGCGTCCAGCGAATCGTCGTAGCCCGCCCAGTTTTTGCATGAACTACAAGCATAATAGCATGCGATGCTGGCGACGAACCCAATCAGCAGAGAGGGCATGGGTTGAACGAAACCGGCGGATGGCGTGATGGCAACCAAGCCCGCAACCAGCCCTGAGCTTACACCCAACAGTGTCGGTTTGCCTCTGGACCGCCATTCGACTAGCCACCAGCCAATCGCACCCCCCGCCGCGGAAAGGTGGGTCGCTGCAAATGCACTCGTGGCAATCTCGTCCGCTGCCATCGCATTGCCTGCATTGAAACCGAACCAGCCAAACCAAAGCATCGCCGCACCAATGGCCGTGTAAGTCAAATTGTGTGGGGGCATAGGATCCTTCCTAAATCCAAGCCGAGGTCCAACAACAATGGCAGCCACCAACGCGGAAACTCCGGAGCTGATATGTACGACCGAACCGCCAGCAAAATCGAGGCTCCCTCCCAGCAAACCGTCCGGATAGCTCAAGCATCCACCCGCCCAAACCCAGTGAGCGATGGGGCAATAAACAAATGTTCCCCACAAAATACTAAACAGCACCATCCCATGAAACTTGATCCTTTCGGCAAAGGCGCCGCAGATGATGGCGGGCGAAATCGCAAAGAACATCCCCTGAAAAAGCATGTGGGCGCTCATCGTAATCGAGGTGTTCTGGCGAGGCGAAGTCCACATCGGTGTCACCGACTGCATTGTCAGATCATTCCAAGTCCTCGAAACCCCGTGGTGAAAGAAATACCCTCCCCCTCCGATCCATGGATTGAGTGCGCCGCCGTGGGAAAAAGTCAAAGAATAGCCGTAAAAACTCCAGACGACCGTCATCACGGACGTCAAGAACAAGCACTGAATAAACACGCTCAGCACATTCTTCTTGCGAACCAAACCGGAATAAAAAAGTGCTATACCCGGCGCAATCATGAAAAGTACTAGAGCCGCTGAGATCATCATCCAAGCGTTATTGCCAACGTTCAATGCTGGCTTGAATTCAGCTTCCGGCAAGACACTTGGAACAGTCGGAATCCATTTGGACTCTGTTGTCAGCTCGTCGGCCAGATTAGTTGTCAGCTCGTCGGCCAAATTGTTTGAAACCATCAGGACCCAAACGAAAATGGCAGCTGCCCAAAAAACCATAACTTCATGTCGCACCCAGCACTGGGAAATCCGAACGGGGGTTAACCCAACTACCTGTTTTTCGATGGAATTCGATCCATCTATGCAACGGCTCATGACGAGAGGGGTCATGTTTGGCCTTTGGTTAATGGGAAATTGATTGAAATGCCGAAGCGTTCATCCCCAAATCATGGCGCGCCGACGAGCTTTTGTCATCGGCAGGAAACACTATTGAGGAAACCTCTGTCCAGCCCTATACTTGCCAGCCTACACGTAAAATCCACCCCAACGAGCCAATTTGACGGCATGATGCTATGAAAAGCGACCGAAAACAGATCCAAGAGTCGAATTTGCTGGCCGACAAAATCGAAGCCCAGTTCATTAAGCTTAAAAAAGTTCTTCCTGCGGTTCTCGCGGTGATCGCTGTCGTGGTCGTAGCGATGCTCGGCTACGGCATATACACTTCGATCCAAGAAAAGGAAGCGGCGAAAGGCTGGACTGCACTTTACTTTGCCGACACGGACACTTCCGATCTGAACGCCATCGCAAGCGATTTCGGTGGTACCAACGCAGGACTTTGGGCTAAGCAAACGGCCGGAGATGCCTATATGGCAAAGGCGATGGAAAAGGTCTACCTGGATCGTGACTTGGCAGACCAGTATTTCAAACAGGCCCTGGATGAATACAAAGCGGTTTCCGAAAAGAGTTCCGATCCTTTCTTAAAGGAACGCTCCTTTTACGGCGTCGCACAAGCATCCGAGGGGATGGGGGATCGCGAGCAAGCGCTAACTTACTATCGCAAGGTTGCCCTCACCCCAGGGACGAACTCCGAATTCCTGGCCGAAGTCAACAAGCGAACCACTTGGCTAGAAAGCAAAGCAGGTGAGGAGTTCTATAACTGGTTTAAGCAAAATCGTCCCTCTGCTCCCATGCTCCAGAATTTCCCTCCCTCCATGTTGCCTTTGCCAAACTCGCCCGATATGCAGTTCAAAGATCTTTTCCCGTCGACTCCCAATACGATAAACCAAGGCGCAACCGACCTTCCAAAGATTGTTCCAGAGTCGAAAGAGCCGGCGTCGAAGCTGCCAGAATCATCTGCGCCAATCACTCCACCCGCCGAAATAACACCCGTCACGACAGTGAAGCCAGCCCCAGTTGAACCAGCCCCAGTTGAACCAGCCCCAAAATAGCAATCCGTTGGAACGATGTACGAGCGATTTGTCTCGACCACTCAGTCGGATTGAATCTTGTCGTGCAGACGCAAAGTCAATCGACTAAGCGTTGTGCCTCAACAATTCAAGAAAAGACTTTGATCGATGTCCGATATTGATTCTATGGAAGAGTTCCCGTTGGATGAGCTGGAACCTCTCTCCGAAAGTTCGCCTGCGTTAGATCTCCCCTCTGCGATCCTAGGTGATCGAAATGTTGAGTTCATCGTTTCGGACGAGCATTCGGGAAAACGCGTGGATATGTTCTTGACATTGGTTTTGAATGGCTATAGCCGTGTATTTCTGCGAAAGGTCGTTGCGGAAGACAAGGTTCTCGTCGACGGCAAACCAGTGAAACCTGCATTCAAAGTTTTCACGGGGCACCGAGTCACCGTCAACCTTTTGCCACCTCCACCAACCGACGGGCCGATTGCTGAGAATATACCGCTTGACATTCTTTTTGAAGACGAGTGCATGGTGATCGTGAACAAGCCTGCGGGCATGGTAGTTCATCCAGCCAAAGGGCATTGGTCTGGCACTCTTACGGCAGCCCTCGCTTATCACTTTCAGCAATTGAGCGATGCGGGAGGGCCGACTCGACCTGGCATCGTCCACCGATTGGATCGCGACACGAGCGGAGTTATTGCCATCGCGAAGACGAACGAAGTGCACTTTAAGTTGTGCGCACAATTCGAAGCCCGCGAGGTCACCAAGACCTATTTGGCGATCGTGGCTGGCAGCCTTGATCGAGATCGAGATCGCATCATTCAACCGATCGGTCATCACCCATACCAACGCGACAAAATGGCCTGCCGTGCGGGCCATTCCTCAAGCCGAGACGCCGAAACCTATTTCGAAGTCGCTCAACGCTTTCGAGGGTACGCGTTTCTCAATGTTTTCCCAAAGACCGGTCGAACACATCAGATCCGATTGCATTTGGCTCACATTGGTTGTCCTGTACTCTGCGATCGTTTGTATGGTGGACACGCCTCGGTAACCCGCGGCCAGCTTCAGAGGCGCTACGTACGCGGAATGCCACCCCTCGAAAGCGACACCGAACTGGTCTTGGATCGACACGCATTGCACGCATCCAAGTTGGAATTTCAGCATCCGAAAACTGGTGAACCAGTTTCCTTTTCGGCTCCACTGCCAGCCGATTTGCAACGTACGCTCGACGTCCTCAACTCAAGCTACGACTGAGATTGCACAATCGCTTGCTTAGGCGATCGGCAGACCAAAAACTACCACGTAGCACAGGCTGCCAGCCTGTAAGAGTCTAATTAGCACAGGCTAGCAGCCTCCGAGCCCGTGCGGCATTTGCTAAGTTAGTCTCGCACGGGCTCAGAGGCCCATGCTACCGTATAAGCTTCGGCCAGGGCCGATTCGAACTCCAAGGCAAATCTCTCGGGCGATCCCAACGTGCTCTGCGAGAATCGCTCACGTAAGCCCATCCTCAGCGCTGCTAGCCCGTCCATGTCCTGGCTCTTGCTCTTTGCGATCGCGACGAACTCCTCGGGAGTCTCTGCTACCCAATCGACCATTCCCAATGAATG
>Ga0247838_1000080_pt1 | contig 133915 bp, 96 predicted proteins | sample LaCruzMarch2015__5_FD_189097 | JGI IMG/M metagenome (GOLD analysis project Ga0247838, IMG submission 189097) | Freshwater microbial communities from meromictic Lake La Cruz, Castile-La Mancha, Spain - LaCruzMarch2015_15m | ecosystem: Environmental > Aquatic > Freshwater > Lake | place: Spain...
CCCTGCCTGCAGACGACTTCGATATCGTCATGGGCAAATATGTGGCAGCCGCTGCAATCTATTCGGTTTCGTTGCTGTTTTCGCAGTTGTCCACGTTCACAGTACTGGCATTGTTGACACAGGGTGAAATCGACACCGGGCTCTTCTTTACCAACTACATCGGCTATTGGTTTATCGGGTTGGCCATGATTTCGATTGGCATGGTTGCATCGTTCTTGACGAACAATTTAACTGTTGGCTTTATCCTTGGAGCGGTCTTCAATGCACCGCTGGCGTTTGCTTTCAAAGCCGATACGATCGCGGATCGCGCATGGTCCCGCGAGATTCGAAACTTCAGCATCCCTGAGCGATTCGATGATTTCGGTCGCGGAGTATTGAGTTTGTCTGGCATGTCGTACTTCTTGCTCGTGGCCGCCTTCGGCATTTACCTTTGCATGGTGTTGATCGGCAAGCGACACTGGAGTGGCGGACGCGACGGAAACTCCAAGCTACTACACTTTTTGATTCGAATCGGATTGTTAGGGGCTATTGCGATAGGTGGCAGCATGTTGTTCCGCAACCGCGATTTAATCCGATTGGATGCAACCGAGAATCAAGTGAGTTCATTGGCACCCGTCACGACGGAAATGATTCGCAGTCTTGGAAAAGATCGCGACATTGTTGTGGATGCGTTCCTTTCCGCCGAAGTGCCCGAGCAGTACGCCAAAATCAAGTATCAGATTATGTCGTTGCTTAAGGAATTTCAGTCGACGGCCTCGGGCGCTGGCGTTTCGCTTCAAGTTCGCATTTACGATTCGATCGCGCCGTCCAGCGAAGAGGAAAAGCAAGCCGAACAACAGTATGGCATCATGCCTCAGATGATACGCGTTCGTGAGCGAGGCACGTATTCCGATCAACCCGTTATCTTGGGAGCTGCATTCCGTAGCGGATTGCAAAAGGTTGTCATCCCCTTCTTCGAACCAGGCGTACCGGTCGAGTATGAACTTGCTCGCTCCTTGACGACGGTTGCTAAACCTGTTCGCAAGAAGTTAGGCGTGCTCAAAACCGATGCCAAACTCATGGGCGGTTTCGATCAACGCTCGTTTCAACAATCTCCGCAACAGCCGATCGTAGAGGAACTGGCCAAACAATACGATGTGGCCGAAGTCAACGCGGCCTCGCCGATCTATGTCGAGAAATACGATGTGATGCTGGCAGTGCAGCCATCGTCTCTCTCGCCCGAAGAAATGATCAACTTCGTCGCGGCGGTGAAGGCGGGTGTGCCAACGGCAATCTTTGAAGATCCGATCGTCGCATTGGACCAAGTTCCAGGCACGGGTGATCCAAAGCCGCAAAACAATCAAATGATGATGATGGGCGGCGGTCAAGGCCCTCAGCCCAAGGGCGATATTCGACCACTTTGGAAATTGCTGGGTATCCAGGTTCCGGGCAAGCCAGGCATGATGGGAGCGTTGGCTCCAGACATCTGCTGGCAGGACTACATTCCATACCCTATTTTGGCTGAAACATCGGAAGCATCGATCCTTTGGATCTTTGCCCGCGAGGAAGCGCCTGGAGCAGAGAATGCCCTAAGCGATGAAAGCGAAATCACAAAGGGTCTTAAGGAGATTATGTTGTTGTATGCGGGCGTGATCATTCCAGTGAAAGACTCAGGGCTCAAGTTTACGCCTCTCATTAAGACCGGCAGTATGGCTGGTACAATCCCTCAATCGGAAATCAACAGTGTTCAGCGATCCGGACTAAGTCGGGCAAGCGAGTTACAAATTCGTCGTGGTGAAACTCGTGGTGAGCAAATCCTGGCGGGCCTCATTGAAGGACCCGGCGGTGACTTGCGTCCAATGAAGGTTGTGTATGTGACGGACATCGACTGCATGTCGCGAACGTTTGTGGATATTCGAAATCGTCCACCAATGCTCGAGGATATTAACTTCCAGTTTCAGAACATTACCTTCGTGTTGAACGCGGTAGACGTTTTGGCCGGGGAACTGCGTTATCCAGAAGTGCGACGACACATTCCAACCTACAGCACTCTGAAGTTGGTTGAGAGCAAGGCGGACGAGGCCCGCAAGGAAGAAGCTAAGAAGCGAACGGAATTTAGCAATGACTTCAACAAGACGATCGCAGACGTTGAGGAAGAGAACGCCAAGTCCGAACGAGAACTGAAAGACAAGATTGAAAAACTTCAGAACGAAGGAGCTGTCGATCCTCAGAAGATGGAAGAGCTTCGTCGAATGCTTCAGGGCGCGGATATCAAGAAAGTACAGTTGGCCAAGAAGTTCCAAGTCGAGAAAGAACGGCTGCAAAGAGATCGCGACAAAGGGATCCGCGAAGCGAGACGACAAGCGGACGACTCCATCGGCAAGATTCAGAACTACTACAAACTCTTAGCTGTTTTCGTACCGCCGATTCCTCCATTGTTGGTGGGGATCATTGTCTTAGTATCGCGTCGATTGCGAGAACGCGAAGGCATCTCGAAGAATCGATTGAGATAAGGTTACGCGACGCTCAACGTCGTGATTGCAGTCAAGAATACAAACGAAATCAACATCAATAGCGTGAGAGTGGAGAAGCAAAAGTGACAGAAGGAACCAAAACCGGAGCGATGGCGATCGTCGCTGGTATCATTGGATTGTTGGCCTGGGGAACCTCGAGCCGCAATAGTTACGCGCCAGTCGCGGGCACAATCGGAAACACGATCTTTGAAAAGTTTACCGATCCGATGACGGCGGCGTCTCTCAAGATTCTTCGGTACGACAAGCCCAAAGAAGACTACGTTGAATTCGAAGTTGCTCAAGATCGCAAGTCCGGAATTTGGACCATTCCCTCGCACGAAAGCTACCCTGCGGATGCGTCCAAACAGATGAGCCAAGCGGCCAATCTTTTCGTGGGGCTGAAGACACTCGGTATCGCCAGTCAAAAGCGAGCGGATCAAGTCCTTTTTGGAGTCGTCGAGCCCAATAAGCAAAACGCAGATAAGGGAGGTGAAGGGGTAGGCACGCTGGTTCAAATGCGAGATACAAAAGGTGACATTCTCGCCGACTTAATCATCGGAAAAGACAATGACAAAAATCAACGCTTTGTGCGAGTTCCATCCGAAGACGTCATCTATGTTGTCGATCTTGATACCGCTCCACTCAGTACCGATTTCAAACAATGGATCGAAGCGGATTTGCTCAAACTTAGCAGCAACGATATCGAAACGATCGGCATTCGCGATTACCAAATCGTTCCCGTCAATCAAGGCCTCGCGTTGAGCAAGAACTACGAGGCCGATCTGTCCTTTGCGACCGCGAACGGCCAGTGGCAAGCAACCAAGATCACCAACTTCGAATCCAATCCTCCCGTCGAACGAACCCTCGGTCCGGACGAGCAGCTCAACGCTTCGAAATTGAACGACATGAAGAGTGCGCTCGACAATCTTCGCATTGCCGACGTAGCTAAGAAACCGGCTGGTTTGGCGGGCGACTTGAAAGGGAACAAAACCCTTTTGTCCAACAAGGAATCGATCAGCTCGTTGCAAAGACGTGGCTTCTTTCCCGATCCCAACCAAAAGGATGGCGATGTCGTCGATTTCTTTTCCAAGAGCGGAGAGCTAGTGGTCACACTCAAGGACGGAGTGCAGTATCTTTTGCGATTTGGTGGCCCGGCTGGTGCTGAGATAACCGCTTCGGACAAAAAAGAATCGAACGAGGAAGAAAAAGCCGAAGACGTCGTTTCGATCAATCGGTTCTTGCTGGTGACGACGAAAGTGGATGACACAAAGTTTCCTCAACCCGATTTGGAACGGCTCCCAGAAACCGTGGATGAGATCAAGGCCATTGAGAATCTGAAGAAGCAACCCCCTGTCGAGGTTGGAGTTCCGCCGTCTTCCACGCCGCCAAGCGAGCCTGCGACGACCGAGCCTACCACAACCGATCCAGCTCCCAAGCCAGAGACCAGCGAAAAACCAGCTTCCGAAAAGCCATCGGTCGAACCGCCAGCCGAAGAAAAGCCAGCAGTAGAAAAGCCAGCAGTAGAAAAACCAGCTGACCCAAAGCCGGCTCCTGAACCACAAGCAGAAGGATCGCCGGTCGAAGAAAAGCCAGCCGACCCAAAGCCAGCCGAAGAAAAACCGCAAGTGGATGTTCCGGCAGACAAGCCGGAATCCGTTTCGTGGAAGCAATCGAATCGAGAGGGCAAATTGGTGTCGTTCCAAGATCCGCAAGCCCCTCAAAGTGAGGATAAGAAACCGGAAGAGAAGAAGACGGACGAACCCGTTGCTACCCCTGAGCCTACCGAGGAGGAGTGGAAAGAACGACTCGAAGCAGCTCGCGAAAAGATCACCAAAGAAAATACTCGCAAGATCGACCTTCGCAATGAGAAACTGCTAGCTGCCAAGAAGAAGGTAGCTGAGTTGAATGCCCGCTTTGCAGACTGGTACTATGTAGTCAGCGAAGACGATTACAAGAAGATGCGAATTTCATTGACCGAATTGGTTCAACCGAAAACCGCATCTGCTCCAAGCGGTGGCGGTGCTCCTGGTTTTAATCCAGCCGCAGGCTTCCCAGGGTTTCCACAAAACTAATTCCGATGAGCGAAATCGAACCGATCGACGAGGACGATGAAGTCGAGTTCGATTCCACGGTTTTCGATTCGACGGTGGGAGAGGTTGACGAACACTTAGCCGAACCGACGCTGGAACTGAAACGTCGGGTCGACGATCTGCTCAACGGAAACTTGGGATTTCGGCGGTCGGCTGAAAAAGTTCGCGAGTTTCCACAGTCGCCTGGCGTGTACCTGATGAAGGATGCGTCGGGCGTTGTCATCTACGTCGGCAAGGCCAAAAATCTTAGGTCGAGAGCGGGAAGTTATTTCTTAGCGGCGGCAGCTCAAGAGATTCGAACGGCCGAATGGATCCATGAGATCGCCGATATCGATTTCATGCTCTGCAACAGCGAAGTCGATGCTCTGCTGACCGAGAGTCGCTTGGTTAAAGACATCCAACCTCGCCATAACAAAGATCTCAAGGACGATAAGACCTTTCCTTACTTGATGATCACGACGCACGAAGATTTTCCTCGAGTCGAAGTGACTAGAACTCCCAAGGCGAAGGGAGCCAAGCTCTATGGTCCATTTACAAGTGCGGGACAATTGCGAGGAGCGATGCAGGTCATGCAGCGAGTCTTTCAATTTCGCACATGCTCTCTGGATATTGAGGAAAACGATCCGCGTTGGCAGTGGTTTCGACCTTGCCTGTTGGCTTCGATCAAACAATGCACGGCGCCATGCAATCAGCGAATCAGCAAAGCAGATTACAAACGCGATATTCGCCGACTGCAGACATTTCTGGAGGGTGGAAGCGAGAAACTGCTTAGCCAAATGCGCGAAGAAATGCGCGACGCATCGTCGAAGCTAGATTTCGAAAAGGCGGCGAGACTCAGAGACGAAGTCCGATTGCTGGAGAATTTGCAGGATCGAGGCGAGATCGACACGCATGCTCAGCCCGAGGTTTTCTACATCGATCCCAAAAAGGGAATGCGAGCACTGAAGAAAGTACTCGGAATGGACAAGGAACCACGCGTGATCGAGGGGGTCGATATTGCTCACTTAGGAGGGGACGACACGGTAGCGTCACTTGTGCAGTTCTTGGACGGACTTCCGTTCAAACCGGGATATCGACGGTACAAGATTCAGGACGTAAAGGGGATCGATGACTTTCGAAGCATTCACGAAGTCATCTCTCGCCGATTTAGAAGACTCAGCGATGAGCAAAATGCCTTTCCTGATTTGCTCATGATCGACGGGGGCAAGGGGCAATTGAATGCCGCCTTGGCTGCGTTTCGCGATCAAGAGATCGATCCACCCGTAATGGTATCGCTGGCCAAGCGCGAAGAAGAAATCTTCCGACCTGGGGAAAAAGAGCCGATTCGATTGGGGCGAGAGTCGTTTGCGTTGAGACTGCTGCAATACGTTCGAGACGAAGCGCACCGATTTGCACAGCACTACCACCATATCTTGAGACAAAAAAGCACGTTCGAGGATGAGGTCAAAGGCAAGAATCGCAAAAAGTCAAAGTAGTAGGGACATTCCATGTGCCCCATGTGCCGTCCACCTAGAATCATGATCGAAATAGTGGCTGCGTTTTGCGACAATTGTCATGATTACCGGTATAAACTACGTTCGACAAAGTTTCCCATTTCTGGAACGCTCCAATGCCCATCTATGTGTACGAAGTGATTGCCGACGAGCCCGAATCTGTCGAGGGATCTTCCGAACCGACGGAACCGATTACGTTTGAGCTTTTAGAGAGCATGTCCGCGCCACCGCTCGAGTTTCATCCGATAACAGGGCAGCGCGTTCGTCGCGTCATTGCCCCGGTCAAGGTTGCTGGCGTATGGATGGACATGAAATCTTCCATGTCGCTCTCCAACAAGAGCCTGAGCGACAAAGGTTTTACGAAGTACGTCAAGATGGGTGACGGCAAATACGAAAAGCGGGCCGGCGAAGGTCCGGATGTCATCTCAAGGGACTAAAGTCCCCTTTTGCTCCGCCGATTGGACGCATCGTCGGTGGTACGAGGCAAATAAATCGGTTGAATTTGATTATCCGACAAGAATGGGACGGTTCTGTGTGTTTTTGCCTTGTCCTCCCTGAAAACCGTCGCTAAAATCTGGTCCCCTCAACTTCATATTTGGTCAGTCGTCGCTAGGAGAATTGGTTTTTATGACTCTCGATAAGAGCTTGAAAGTCCGCGCCGGGGCAATCAAGAGCCGAAACGTGATGACCCGTGCTGAACGCGTCAAACGATTGCAAGATCTGGACAAGTGGTCCGACGGCAGTATCGTGCTTGGCATGGCGAAAGTGCGCGTCCCGAAGATTTCTTTGAAGAAAAAGAAGAAGGTCAAGAAAGAGGACGAAGTCGACGACAAGAAGAAAAAGAAGAAGTAGTCTTTTCGAGACGACATCTCTATCCAACTTTGCATTCAAAAAAGCGGGCCTTTCGGTCCGCTTTTTTTATTGGACTTGCGGAACATTGAGTCCCAGCACTTGTTTCGAATGCAGGCGAGAGGGTTTAGGGGCCCCCGTCAGGGTCATTCCCGCGCAGGCGGGAACCCAGCTCCACGTCATTCCCGCGCAGGCGGGAACCCAGCTCCACGTCATTCCCGCGCAGGCGGGAACCCAGTCATCACTCGCACTCCACTGGATTCCCGCCTGCGCGGGAACGACTTCATTGTTCTGTCTTTCGAAGTGTTTCGCGTCCCTGGATTCCCGCCTGCGCGGGAACGACTTCATTGTTCTTTCTTTCGAAGTGTTTCGCGTCCCTGGATTCCCGCCTCCTCGGGAACGACTTATTGGCGTGGCTCATGGCACGAGCCCACCTGACGGGCTGAAAGAGAGGGACGATGTTTGTGCCGCCCCTTCAGGCCTTCAGGGCTTGATGAGATGACGACTCGATCCAGGGCGTTGCCCTGGGCTATCGCATTGCGCCGCGTTGCGGCTGAAGTCATCGCGACGATTTTGCCTAGCGATGGCTAGAGCCCTGACATGTATGCCCCCGGTTCAGTTATTTGTTGACGCTTTTGAAACGCAGCTAGACATTGAATTCACGTTCAAAAAACCAATCAAAACACAGTGTAAACCCCTCACCCCCAGCCCCTCTCCCCGAGTACAGCGAGTACAGCGAGTACAGGGCGAGGGGAGCAAGATCAAAAGCATGTGGCCTTGTGCCGTTGGTCGCAATATGCGTCTGACTCAAGGATCTAGCAACTGAAGCAATTCGCCAATCGTGCGATGCGACTCGAGCCGATGTCGCAAATGCAAGTCGGTACGAATGCGATATGTGTTTCGGCGACCAACGCGTGTCACTTCGGCGAAATTGTTTTCGACAAGCTCCGCGACAATTTTTTGCACCATGCGCTCGGTAATCCCGACTCGGCTCGCAACCTCTCTCAATGTCACATCGGGATTTCGAAATAGACAGACGAGCACATGGGTATGGTTGCTTAGAAATGTCCATCCACCCACGACTTCCCACGTTTTTTCTTTTGTTGAAGCCGGATTCACTCCAGCCGAGTCTGGCTTTGTCGCCTTTTTTTTCATGGTTTTGCTCTTGTCGCGACAACGGATTGTCGATAAAAATTAAACGAACAATAATTCATGTATTTAAGTTCTCTATTCCGTGGGATTTGGTATGTTCGAGGTGTTGCGGATCAATTTATGTTCGCCGTTGACTCTTGCCTTTGCTTTGGGCATTGTAGCAAGGTTGGTTCGCAGTGAGCTGGCCTTGCCTCGGGACTTGGTCACATCCCTTTCGATCTATCTCCTGTTTGCACTTGGGTTAAAAGGTGGAGTTGAGCTTTCTCACAGTTCGCCGAACCAAATAACAGGGCCAGCGATGGCGACGTTGTTACTGGGCTGCGTGACCCCAGTTACATCCTATTTGGTGCTTAGAAAACTTGGTCGGTTCGAGATTGCGGACGCCGCCGGAATCGCAGCACATTACGGTTCCGTCTCGGCAGTTACGTTCATTGCGGCTCTTCAGTTCACGACGACAGTTGGGTATCCTGCCGAGGGATTCATGCCCACTTTGTTGACCTTGCTCGAAATCCCTGGTATTCAGGTGGCGTTGGCGATCGGGCTGATTCAGACTGCCCGCAGCCAGGGCACCACGGGAGAGAATTCCGATGCAAGCCTGAGGCGGTCCAATCGAGAATTGATTCACGAGCTCTTGACGAGCCGTTCGATGATTTTGCTGGTGGGTGGACTCGTCATAGGAACCGCAGTTGGAGAAACCGGCTGGAAACCAGTGCAGCCAGTGTTTGAAGGGATGTTCAAAGGTCTTTTAACGTTGTTTTTACTTGAGATGGGACTTGCAGCCGGATCGCGTCTGGGGGATCTTAAAAAAGCTGGGTTCTTTCTCCTGGGTTTTGGAATCCTGATGCCGATCCTGCATGGGGCGTTGGGTGCTTGGCTGGGTTCCATGACCGGTCTATCGGTCGGCGGCTGCACAGTACTTGCAACGATGGCGGCCAGCGCATCGTACATCGCCGCTCCACCTGCGGTGCGAATGACGTTGCCGGAAGCCAATCCGACCTACTATCTAACCGCAGCCCTAGCAATCACGTTTCCCTTTAACCTGATGGCTGGCATACCGATCTACTTCGCCATTTCCAAAGCCTTGTGCAACTAATAATTCGGAGTCCCGCTATGAAAACTGTTCCATTGTGCTTATTGACCGTGATTGCAGAGTCTGTTTTGAAAGAACGTCTTGTTCATGATCTCCGTTCGGTTGGCGCTCGCGGCTATACATTGACGGATGCGGAGGGTGAAGGGAGTCGTCAACGCCGCGTTGGCGAAATTCTCGGTGCCAACATTCGAATCGAGAGCATTGTCTCGCCCGAGGTCGCGGACCGTTTGCTGCAGCTCATTTCCAATGAATATTTTGATCGCTTCGCGGTGATCGCATATCTATCTACTGTCAGTGTTATTCGAGGAGAAAAGTATGTCTGAACGAGTTGACCGAGAGTTATCCAGCCTGCGGCTCAGTAAACCGCGATTTGAGAAATGCGCGATTTGAGAAATGGCTGAGCGAACCTATTTGCGATTCTGTAGCATGCTCCTGGCTTGCTTCACAAATTCGCTTAACTTGTCTGAGGGTTTTGCGACGACGTCAAATTCGTACACAATCAGTTTGCCCAAGTCTTCCTCGCCGGCTGGCTTGTTTTTGAACTGTACGATTCCTCCGGCTGCTCCTCCCTGGAACACGAGGCCTTTCATGGGATCATTGTATTGCAAGGCGTATTCCAATCTAACGATTTCCTTGGCCGGGTTCATTTTGAATGTTACTGCGAGTTCGGTAATGGTTGGCATCATGGGGTTGGCTCCGATTCGGATTTGGACGTTTTGTACGTTCCCAGCGGCCGCACCACCTGCAACTCCTGCCGGCATAGCGGGAACAGCGGCGACGATTTCACTTGGAATAAAGCTACCATCCAAAATGACTCGGAATTCGGTATCTTTACCTTTGACGCGTGTCTGAATTTCCGTAGCAGATTCAACTGCATTTCCCAAAGCGATCCAATCGAATAGCTTCGACAAGTCGCCAACCAACTTCGAGGTACTGAAGGGCTCTTGAATATGTGCTTGCAAGCTCAAGACTTCCTCGCCAGTCTTGAACACCTTTACGCCAGGCAATTCTTCCTTGGAGGCGATAACCAAATCTCCGTTTTTAGACACAAGAACTTCGGCGTCGCCCCGGTATTCCCTCGTCGAACCGAGGGACATGCTCGGAATAATAACGCGTTGAAACCCTCCAACGATGCCAGCCGCGAAAGGTTGTTCTTGGACTTCTTCGTCAATACTACCGACTAACGACACGTCCCGTTTCGAAAGTTTGTCGATGGAGGAAATCAGTTCCACGTTTGGGTTGGCATCTTGGGGAATGCAAATTTGAGGAACGAGTAGAAAAAACATTACTAGCAAGCCAAAGAATCGAATCATTTTGTGGTCTTTCATCCGTCAAAAACAAACTGGAGGCAACGACACGGTCGCATACCAAGTTAGTGGAAATTCCATACGATTAGAATAGAGCAATCCCAAAAACGCACATGCTCATTCCGAACTTAGATACTTCATCACAACATGCTTCCCGATCCCAGGAATTTCGAAAACCGGCCCGCTTTGGTGCATGCCCTGGTGTTCGTAAAATCCAATTGCCGAAAATCGTGCGTTGCACCATAACAATTGGTCTCGTTGTTTAGCAATTGCTTTTGCCGCGTCGAGGATTCGTTTGCCAATACCAATACCTTGCTTGTCCAAGTCCACCGCCATCCCGCGGAGCTGAACTCGTTTTTCCTGTTCGTCCGGCACGATCGTGGCACAACCGATCAGAAGACCACTTGACTTTGCCAAAATATGAATCGTGGATTCAAACTCATCGCCTGCGAAAATGGCACTTGAGGCTGGCAAACCAAGTGGTTTACGCAGGATTTCATACCGGAGCTGATGCACATGTTTGAGTTCATCGCGGCCAAATGAAACCAGAATCGAGACGTTGTCGAGCATTCTCTAGCGCCTGACTGTAATTAGAATGCAGATCATGTTATTCTGTTGAACCGAAATCCCTTGAATCATCCTCACTTTTGGAGACATTTGCAGCATGGCCAGACCTGTCACGTTGTTTACCGGCCAATGGGCCGACTTGCCATTTCCCAAGATGGCTCAGCTTACCAAAGATTTTGGCTATGATGGCATCGAATTGGCGTGCTGGGGCGACCATTTCGAAGTTGAGAAAGCAAACTCGGACCCCAAATATTGCGATACCAAACGAGCAATGCTCGACAGTCTGGGCCTTCAATGCCACGCCATCAGCGCACACTTGGTCGGCCAAGCAGTGCTTGATACTATCGATCAACGACACAAGTCGATTCTGCCTGGTTACATCTGGGGTGACGGCAACCCAAGCGCGGTCAACGAGCGAGCGATCGAGGAAATGAAGGCGACGGCGAGAGCCGCTAAGAAGTTTGGAGTGGGGGTCGTCAACGGTTTCACTGGCTCCAGTATCTGGCACCTCAACTATTCGTTCCCGCCAGTGCCTCAATCCATGATTGACGACGGTTTCGCGTTGCTCGCCAAGCGATGGAATCCAATTCTCGATGAGTTCGCCAAGTGCGGAGTCCGATTCGCTTTGGAAGTCCACCCAACCGAAATTGCATTTGACATTTATACCGCTCAAATGGCTCTCGATGCGTTGGACAATCGGCCTGAGTTCGGATTCAACTTTGACCCAAGTCATTTGATTTGGCAAGGCGTTGATCCTGTTGAGTTCATTCGAACGTTCCCAGATCGCATCTACCACGTGCACATTAAAGATGCAGCCACCAAACTCAACGGCCGATCGGGGATCTTGTCCAGCCATTTGAACTTCGGTGACCCTCGCCGCGGTTGGGATTTCCGAAGTCCAGGACGTGGCAATGTGAATTTCGAAGAAATCATTCGCGCCCTGAATGACATTCGCTACGCGGGCCCACTTAGCGTCGAATGGGAGGACAGCGGGATGGATCGCGAGTTCGGAGCAAAAGAAGCTGCCGGCTTCGTCAAGAACATCGACTTCGCTCCTAGCGGTCGCGCATTCGACTCCGCATTCGAGAAAGCATAATGGAATTGAGATCGACCGAACTGCTTTACTTGCCTCCCTCGGATGCCCTCCGGTTTTTGCCCGAGGGACCATACCCGATGGGTGGCGACAGGTTTTCTTGGGTCGCAATTCAGCATGGTCCGAATGCCAACGTTGGTTCGATCCATGTTTTTGATTTGAACACGAAAACCGATGTCGCGTACGAATTGCCTGGTCGACCCGGATTTGCGTTTGCGACGGACAAGGGGAATTTCGTTGTTGGCTGCGAACGATCCATCGGGATCTATTCGCCGACATCCAAGAGCTTCGTTCCGTTCATCGAAGGGATCGATAGCGATTGCTCCGGAACCATTGTCAACGATGGCGTTACCTGGGATGGCAACTTGATCTTTGGCACCAAAGACCTGGAGTTTCGGACCAAAAAGGCAGGCCTCTACTTTTGGCGAGGACGCGACTCGAAACTTTTTCGATTGCGGTCTGACCAAATTTGCAGCAACGGCAAATGCGTTGTCCATGTCGAACCTGGCCACATCGAATTGCTTGATATCGATACTCCGACCCGCAAAGTAGTTGCGTATCGAATCAACACGGAACGTGGGGAAATTGAGTCCGAAAGGGTTGTGGTCGACCTTTCCGAGGATACAGGTATGCCGGATGGAATGACCGCCACGTTGGACGGCAAGAGCATAATCGTTTCTCTCTACAACCCAAACCCGGCTGCGTTTGGGCGTACGGTTCAGTACTCGATTGCGGATGGTTCGACCGAACAGGTTTGGCAAACCATCGGTAGTCCGCAAGCAACTTGTCCTCAACTCATCTTTTGGAAAGGTCGAGTGTGGATCATCGTTACCACGGCGGTTGAGCACATGCCAACCGAGCGACGAATGGATTCGCCTACGGCTGGCGGATTGTTTCTGGGCGAAACCGATATTGAAGTAAACGAGAACGCCTTCGGTCGCCTAACCCAACCCTTCGTTGAGCATCGATGAGCTTCGAACTCCAGATATTGTTGCAACGGCTACTAATGCCGTTCTTGCTGTCGTCCGTCGGATGTTACTTGTTGGCGACCACCGATCAGGGTGAAGAAGAGGGGTATGATGACGAGCCTGCACGAGGCGTCCTGTTTGCAACCCTTTTCGGTGCGGTTTTGTGCGGAGTGGCAATGATCGCTGCCGACCTATGGAGTCGAGGCCAAATCGCAAAGCCGATGGAGTGGTCGCAATGGCGTGCGAAATACCAGTGGGAATGGATGGTTTGGATGATTCCGGCGAGCATGCTCGCTATGGCCATTTTGCGTTGCTGGTTTTCTATTCCCATTCACTATGTTGGGATGGCGTTCACAGCATCCATCAGCATTGCGATCGGAATGCTCTATGTGTGTCTCAACGAGGGAATCGCTTGGCAAGACCAGTCGGACAAATTGTTCCCTTGGGTGACGCTAGGCCTTGTGGCCATCTTGTGGAATACTCTGTCGTTGAATTCTATTGCTCGTTCTGGCGGTTCAAGATGGAACCCACTCATAACCCTTGCTCAATTGGGGTGCGTTGGATATTTGGCTTTCCAGTCTTACGCCAGTCTCGGAGAGTGGGTGCTAACGGGCATTGGAGTTGCGTTGGGGGCATCCTTGATAGCCATCATCCGAGGTTCGTCGTCCCGACTGCATTTTGGCTGGCAACTTTCAACGGTAGTTGTGCCGTTAGGTATCATGGCCGTTTGTTGCTTCGCGGTGAGTCAATTTTTTGAACCGCCCAAGACTCCCAATTGGCTTGTAGGATGTGTGCTTTTTTTGCCCTCGGTGGTCGGTATCATCGACCTCACGATCAGACAAATTTACAGCACATGGGTGCGAGTCTTTGTTGCGGCGCTGGTTTGCACGAGCCTTTTGGCCATCCTTGTTTATTACGTTCCACCTGTCAGCGGCGAATGGTAGTTGATCCTAAGTCTCAATTTGGCTCAGGCGAATGAGAGATACGAGTTCATCGGTACTCATCTTGCCAGCACGATCTGCGCCATCTAGGACACCGCTGATCAATTCGCGTTTGTCGGCATGCAGAGCAAGAATCTGTTGTTCGATTGTGTCCTTGGCCACCAGCCGATAAACCGTAACCGCACGCGTCTGACCGATGCGGTGAGCGCGGTCGGTCGCTTGATCCTCGACGGCTGGATTCCACCATGGATCCATATGGATCACATAGTCCGCTGCGGTCAAGTTCAAGCCCGTTCCTCCCGCTTTGAGCGAAATCAAGAATAGCTCCCCTTCGCCGGCTTGGAATCGATCGACTGCTTCTTGTCGCTTTGCGGCTGGGGTCGAACCATCGAGGTACTGGTACTTAACCCCGATCTTGTCGAGTGCTTCCCGCAACAACGAAAGATGCTGAACAAATTGACTGAAGACCAACGCTCGATGCTCCCCTTCCCGCAGTTCCGCCACAATCTCCATGAACAAATCGAGCTTGGCAGAGGACTTTTCCCAACGCTTGTCCACCAATGCAGGGTGGCAAGCAAGTTGTCGCAGCCTTGTCAGCCACGCCAAGACACGAATGCGCATTTGACTGTCGGGTTCGCCATCGCCCGTTTTCGTAATCTCGGACAAAGCCGCCATTCGAGCAGCGTCGTACTTCTTGCGTTCCTCCTCGGACAATTCCGCATGACGAATCACTTCGGTTCGTTCTGGTAACTCGGAAAGCACCTCCTTTTTTGTTCTGCGAAGGATGAATGGACGAACGACCCTGCCCAGAGCCAGCAGTCGGTCGCGATCGCCCTGGCGTTCGATCGGCTCGGCAAAGCTCTTTCGGAAACGATCCCACGAGCCGAGCAAGCCCGGACTGATGGTTCGCATCAAACTCCACAACTCACCCAAGTGATTTTCCAGAGGAGTACCCGAAAGTGCCAATCGCCAATCCGCATCCAGTTGGCGTACCGCTTGAGCAGTCTTCGTTTGGAAGTTTTTAATGAATTGTGCTTCGTCAAGCACCAGAGTATGCCAAGCACGAGCCGTGAATCGATCGACGTCTCGTTGCAGCAACTGATAGCTTGTAATGATTAAGTCACCAGGGCCGGCAGAATCAACTAGCGTTTGTCGATCGTGTTCGCGATAGAGCTTTGCCTTGAGCGACGGAGCAAATTTTTCTGTTTCGCGTTGCCAGTTGGAGCCCACGCTCGTCGGTGCAATGATGAGTGCCGCACCCTTGTTTGCTCGATCGAGTAAGACACCGAGGGCTTGGACGGTTTTGCCCAAACCCATGTCGTCCGCCAAACAACCGCCTATCCCCCAGTGCGCAAGTTTGGCAAGCCATGCGTAGCCGGTCTTTTGATAATCGCGCAGATCTGCATTTAAATTGGATGGTATCACAGGTGTCAAACTGCGAGCACCAGCCAAACGAGTGAGAGCATCGCGCCATGACATGTCCGATTCGTAACTGATATCGCTACCAAGAGCTTCTTCGACGACTGCCGTAGCGGCTCTCGAAACGCGAATCGCTCCGGAATCGGTCTGTGAAACATCTTGAATGCTGTTGAGTCGTTGACGAAGCTGGTCGGAGATCATGGCGAACTGCCCATCCCCCAACGGAATGAATCGGCGACCACCGCGCAAAGCAGCCAGCAATTCAGCCAACGGAATCTCAAGTCCTTCGAGTTTCGCGACCCCCTCAACGCCAAACCAATCGCGTTGGCTTGTCAATCTTACTTGCAAGCGTTGGGGTGTGATCTCACCGATGATTTTCATCGGCTGACTCTTGGGCCAGCATACCGTGGGCGCATCATCCCCCATCGATTTGATGCGTTGAAGCAAATCCAATGCAATGTCCGGATTCTCAGCAATCCAGGTGTAAGCGCTTTCGTAAAGCAACTGGCCCAGTTCTAACACGCCCGCGATCACGTCGGCACGTATCGATTCTTCGTCCAGCGACCTTAACAATTGAAAGCGACCAGCCGGGGTCGCGACTCGCAACCGATCCGGTTCCATCCCTGGGACGGGCTGATCGGTGACCGCATCGCAAGCGACTCTCAAGCCAACGAGTAGGCCTTCTTTGCCAAACGGCGAAAGATGCACTTCGACGATTGGCTCCAAGGGTTGCTCGGGACCAGCCAATCGTTCCGGAAGATTGATTTGTATCCAACGCGGATCGGCTGCAGCCGCAACCAAGTCAGCAAACTGCTCTGCCGACTCTTGATCAAAGACCGCTTCGCGGCGTTCGGCAGCGTGCAAGTCCTCGATGAGCCGTTTCATCCGATTGTCGATGCTGCTGATCCAAATGCATCTCTGCTCGCGATCCAATCGGAGCATCATCGTCTCCTGATTGTTGATCGTTCCCATGAAATAATTTGGGTTGTCGCGGAGCGATACGATGTGGAATTCACCTTGGTAAACACTCGGCTTGTAGATGTCCGCATGCTCTTCCACTCGGACTTCGAGCGGACTCTCCAATACTCGAATCGGCGTTTGCAACTCGTCATCCAGCGTCAAATGTGGATGGTCCTTTAGCAGGTTTAAGCACTCTCGAACAATGCGAGGTGTTTGGCCGCGATAGGATTCCTCAGCGGATTGCAGTAACAAGATTAACAAGCGATCTGACGGGTGAACCAGAGCCGCTTCCTCAACCGTATCTAGCCCGTCTTTCAAATGGCGACCTTTGTTCCAGCCACCCTTTTTGCGCATCGTTTGGAGATAAGCGTTGACTTTGACCGTCGAATGCGAAAACGAGAGTCGCCATTGAATGCGCATCAATCGATCGCGCTCCATCTCTTCCGGTGGCGTGTCCGGAGCGGAGGGCAAGTCTCGCAAATAGCCGAGCGATTCCACCAGCTTTCGGCCCGCGTATCGCCCATCCGTCACGCAACTTTCCATCCACTGGATCGCGTCTTCGGAAGATCGTTGACTCAGTTGTCGCCGAATGAAATGCAAGCAATGGATTTGATGCACACAAGGCTTGATTGTTTCCGTGCAACTGCATTGAGCATTAAGCTGCCGAATGACCCGACCCGCATTCGGGTCCATCAAGCTGCCGAGTTGTTTGGTATCCAATTCAAAAACAATGCTGGTATTGAATTGTCCGCGAACTGGCGCAACACCTTGTAATTCGAAGTCCCACTGCAAGCTGCTTTCGCCCTTTTTGAGTCTAGGCTGATCTTGAGTAGTGTAATAGCGAGCCATTAAAAGCTGCTGAGGTCGAATCTTTTTCTCTAATTGAGCAATCGCTTGAAGGATATGGACAATCAATCCGGTCGCCTTGGGAGGGTCCAGTTGTGCCAAGTCTGTCATTCCGTGTTGTCCCGTCCAGTGTTTAAGATCCGCTAAAGCCAAGTCCACTAGTGTCGCCGATCCATGCGTCCTTTGGCAAGGCGAAATTCGAACTTGGAAAAGTAAGAATAACCAGGGAAAAGATGGGGGAAAAGGTCTTAATTGCCCTTACACGGAACGCCCAAACATGCTAGCAGTTTCTCGAACGAAACAAGCGTGGACGTCCATTCAACACGACAAATTCCAAATGGGGTGATCAGCAAGTGATCAGCAAGATCGCCAACCTACCATTCAACCTACCGGAAGTTCAACTACGATCACGGCTCCGGTTTTCTCATCGTCGCTCTCTTTTCTTGTGCCAACGGAAATTCTGCCGCCATGCGAATCAATAATTCGATGGCAAATTGCCATCCCCAATCCTGTCCCTCTGGTTTTGGTCGTATAGAAGGGTTCGAACAGCCTCAGTCGCTGTTCCTCGTTGAGCCCAGGCCCTTGGTCGGTGACACTGATTTGAGCAAACGAAGACTGGTCACGCTGAATGGTTCTGCAATCAACGAAAATGCTACTGCCGTTCGGGCTCACCGCCAACGAGTTTTCGAAAATATTCCGTAGCACTTGGCAGATCCTTTGCTTATCGCAGGATACAGGCGGGCATGCATCGCAGCTTGCAACCAAGTCAATATGGCGAGTTTGCCATTGCTCTCTTACATTTAGCCAGGTCTCCTCACACAGTTCCCGGATAGACTGCCTCGATCGCTCAAGCTGAATCGGTGCCGCATAGCTGCGAACTTCCTCATACAACACTTGCAACTCGACCAATGCGGAACGTGTTCGTTTGACGAGATCATGCTGATCGGGTGAAGATTGCAAATCCAATTCGAGCATGTCCAGGCAGGCTCTCGAGCGTTGCAAGGCATTTCGGCTTTCGTGCGCTAAGCCAGTCATCATTTGTCCAATAGCGGTCAGCCTCTCGCTTTGAATCAGACGCTGCTGGGCTGTTCGCAGATCGGATTCGACTTGATGCCGCTCCGTCATGTCCCGAATGATGCCAGTGTACATCTTGCGATTTCCGACCTGGATCTCGCTTACGGCCAGGTCGACCGGAATCAATGACCCATCTCGGCGTTGCCCCACCACTTGTCGCCCGATACCGATGATCGCAGCTTTACCCGTTTGCTGATACTTGGCAAGATACCCATCGTGAGACGATCGATCGGGCTCCGGCATCAAACACGAAATATTTTTTCCAATCAGCTCACTGGGTAAATATCCAAACAGTTTTTGCAACGCGCGATTTGCGCTCAAAATTTTTCCTCGTTCGTCAATCGTGATGATAGCGTCGACCGCAGTGTTCAAAATTGCTGCTAACAACGCCGTATCTATGGCAGCAAGATCGCTGGCGTTATTCTGTTCTTCTTGGGAAATCATGGTGATCTAGCCTCTTGCAAGGGATCTTCCTCAAGCCAACCTGGCTTGAATTCGCTTAGCATCATTCGAATGGAATCTAGCTCTGGTTTGCTCAACCGCACGCCTTGCGGTGGTTTGCTTTTCCCAGCCAAAATATCCCGAAGCCTACTACGAACGTAGTGCGCAACTGGCTCAGGCAATCCCTCGAAGTGTTCGGACAAAATAAGAAAGCTGCATGGATATCGGAACATTCGCCGTTTCAAATCCAACTGATAGAACGACCTGCCCTTCGAATCCACTGGACCAAGGGTTTGGAATTCTTGAACGAAGCCACGGGAACCTTCGATGGGTGAACTCAATTCAACTTCGTCCGCAAACAATAGTCCGCCCAACAACGCTTCGCCAACACTTGCGACACGCCGCTGTGTCGATTCGCTCACAAAGTCGGCTGCGCGTCCAAGCGCAATGTTCATCGACCGATCAAGGTACGTCGCTTGCCGAGCCTCATAGTTCGCACGTGTGATCAGATTGTGTACTCGCGTCTGATGCTCTAGCACCATTAGAGCCACAATGTCGCTGGTGTCTTGCAAATAGTCTGAAACATGAATTGCTTTCGGAAGCTGATCCCAATTCGCGCCTGCTTCCATGTCAACTTTCTGAGGGTCATCGCGATCGTCGGCGAAGATATTCCCAAGATGTCGCATGGTTCCATGCTGCCCCGTCACGTACCATCCGCCCCAGCGTTGTTCCAAGGGACTGCGATGGTCGGTAATGTACGTCGAAGAACCAGATCGCGGACGACCCGATCTGTCGGAATAGATGGATCGAACAAGAACGCCCGGAACACGTTCCGTTCGCGAGGTCGCATGACAGGAAAGACACTGTCCTCGATCTCGAATGATCCGGAAAGATTTCTCGTCACGCTCCAACGTGTAAAATACACTTCCAAGTTGCGGATCAATAGCGGCAAGTTCCAAGATCGGACTACCGACAACCATCCCAACGTAGGTCGAATCATTGAAATAGATGGCTCGCGGTGTGCGAGGACTAATGTGTAGTATTTGCATGCTCGTCTTTGAGAATACCAAGCACTGGGAAGTCTCAGGGACATTCAACGCATGCAGCAACGACTTAAGATAATTTCCATTTGAATCAGGAACGAGCGATTCGTCGCCACTTTGAATGCGTTCCAACAATCGTTTGACTGGATCCCTCGAAGGGCTGTCTTGATACGAAATCGGTGGATGCTCAAAATCATCGTCGGCTTGCAATGTCGATGCAATCGAGCAAAGCCCTACGACGAAGCATATGCATTTCAAAGCGTTCGTTGAAAACAAGTAGTAAGGTTTCATTTTTTCAACTCTTCGTTGAGGATCTTGTACGCTGGAGTTTCTAGGTCGTCGTATTGACCGCTTCGAATGCATAGCAGGCAAGCCACCAATGCGGATCCACCTAACAACAAAGCAACTGGAAGTGCTACGTACAGTACGCTCATGTTATTGATCCTGGTTCCCGAATTGTTTTTGTTTTCGAAAGCTGCGTGTTGAGATTGCCATCGCGAGAACTGTCAGGCCACTCAGTGGCATCAAGATCGCAGCAACCAACGGATGTATCCAGCCAGTCATGGCCAGTGAGATCGCAATCGTATTGTAGAGCAACGAGGCTGCAAAACATCTGCGAATGCCCCGAACAACATTCTTCGATGCGTCGATCAATTCAACGACGCAAGAAAGTTGCTGATTCGCCAAAAAAATCGGAGCAGAACGCAACGCTTGATCACTCCCGCCTCGAATGGCGATTCCAACATCCGCCGAAGCCATCGCGGCAGCATCATTGACACCATCACCAACCATCACGCATGTGCCTCGTTGGGCCTGTCGGCTGCTTCGTATTACTTCGAGCTTCCGCTCCGGAGTTTGGTTCCCCAACGCAGCTACCAATTCGATCCCAGCGCTCTGTAACTCGCCGTCCACACGATCCACAATTTCTTGCCGATCCCCAGACAAAATACCAAGTCTCCAGCCTCGGTCCGAAATAGCCCTAAGCGTTTCAATCGCGTCGTTCCGAAGTGAATCGCCAATTCCAAACATCCCAACAACAGTACCCTGTACAGCCAACCACACGACGGTTCGGCCATTCTCGAGATACTCCGACTGCAACCGCAACCATTCCCGCGAAAGAACGATGAAGTTCGCCGTCAACAATGCTTCATTTCCCAAGAAAACCTGGGAGCTGTCCACAAAGCCGACGACCCCTTGGCCGTCGATATAAACGATGCCCGTTGCCTCGGGTAACTCTACGTTTCCGGAGTCGTTCAACTCAGCAATCGCAAATTCACGAATGGCCGTTGCGATGGGAGTCGAAAGTGATTTTTCGAGAGCGGCAGCGTATGCAAGCCCTAGATCGTCTCCGAGCCAATCCGAAACGGTCATCCGTCCGTACGTAAGCGTCCCAGTTTTATCCAACCAAATGATACCGGGAGATGCAAGTCGCTCCAGGCAATTGCCATCGCGAATCCAAATTTGCTTTCTTGCTGCCCTTCCCAAGGCAACCGTCAACACCAACGGAGCCGCCAATGCCAATGCACAAGGGCAAGAAATGGTCAACAGCGCCATCGTATGCTGGGTCGCTATGGCAGGACCGGCAATCGTTGCCCAAACTCCCCAAGAGCCTGAAGCCAAAAGCAGGACGACCAAGACGAACCACTTACTCACACGATCTGCAGCCATGATCCAAGGGGTTCGATGGGTTGTCGCGTTTCGAACAACCTCCATTAGTCGACCTACCCGACTGGCTTCACCCACAGCGGTAACAGAAACAAACAAACGCGAGCTCAGATTGGTCGTACCTCCCACGACCGCATCCCCCGCCTTGACCGAAATGGGAGTGCTTTCTCCATTGAGCAACGACATGTCGATCGAGCTAATGATTGTCGAACCAGCCCGGGAATGAGTGGCGGATTCCGCAAGTACAATCCCGTCGGCTGGGATTGCTCCCCCGGGTTGAACAAGCACATGATCGCCCATTTGCAATCGATACGCTGGAACGATCTTGTTACTACCATCCGCCTCGAGGCGAGTCGCTACCAACGAGTTCAATCGCAACAGTTGACTTACCCAAAGACTGGTCCGGTACTGTGCTCGAAATTGGATGTAACGCCCAATTCGCAACAATAGAATCAAGGAAGCCAACGAGTCAAAATAGACATGGCCGATTCCACTTGCGGCCCCAGCCACCGAGCCACCGATTCCAATCAACAACGAAAACGCAATAGGAACATCAATATGCGGCGTTCTCGTTCGAATGGACTGCCAAGCAGTCGCAATGAAAATACGTCCCGGCAATGCGACGGCCATTGCAGCCAGCACGGTTCCGACCCAACGCAAAAAGTTCGCGTGCGAGCCTGACATACCAGTTGATTCGCCCGCGTAAAGCGCTACGCCTATCCACATCGCATTCGCTGCAAAAAAAGCGGCCAATGCAATACCCGCCCAATGTTCGCGCTGTTGTTTGAGGAACAATTGCTCATCGTTATGATTCGCAATCCATGGGGATAAAGCATAGCCGAGTTTTGCAAACTTACTCGACACATGCGAGGGATGCGTCAAGCTGGGATCGTAGATCAGTTCGACTGTGTGGTCGCTCATTCGTACAAGCGCATTTTGTAGCCCTGGAATGGTCGGCTGCATCCGTTCAATGAGCCAGGAACATGCAGCGCAATGCAATCCATCGATCGACAACCGAACCGAGCATAACCCATCCGACATCGGATGAACCTCAACTCCAGCCGCAGAAAGGTCATCTAAGACGGACTCCTGCGCAGTTCCGCCCCCCCTTGGTGCGAGCTGAGTGTTCGATCGCATGGCGTAAAAATCTTCGAGCCCTAACTCATGGATCAGGGCATACGCACCCATGCAGCCATGACAACAGAACACATGCTCGCGCTGATCTGCGGTATGGGTTGGCAATCCACAATGCGAGCATGGTCGCATTGTTCGCTGTTTCGTTGATTTGGGCTCAAGGGTTTCGAGCATGAGAGATTTCCTCGTAGTCTCGAAGACCCATTGGCGATAACTGCTTCGCAGCGATAGAACCGCTTTCTTGCTCGATCTTGCCGACACAGCACGGCAACTCTGCCTGCAACGATTTTCGAATCAACTCGAAAGTCATCATCGAAGCGGTGGTCGACGACGTAACAGGTCTTGCCATCGAACTGAGGTCAATGTTGCTTCGGCCCATCAACGTGTAAGCACCAAAACCGATAATGCAGATCGCCGCAATGGGTTGACTTAAAGCCTTCCATCGCGGGCTCATGGATGTCCAACTCCAAGCAGCGACCGAAAGCAGGGGTAGTGTCCCCAACCAGAAAGCGAACATGATCGCAATGGTCATCGCGGATGTTGGCGCAGCGGCGGCTGCCAATACAAAAAAATACAACCATCCACACGGCAAAAGCGTACTGGTCAATCCCCACGAAAAAGCGGCGGTGGGTATGTTCCATCCTGCATAGTGTTTGCGCATTGAGATGACTTGTTTTGTCCAAACTTGCGTCCAAGTAGAATGGCTAACCGCTTCGTTTTGCATGGTTACGCTGGCTACCAACCGCATGGTCCCCATTCCAATCATCAATATCCCAACACACCAACCGACGGCCTGTGCAACCGATGCGTTACCGATGAGTCGAGTGAGAGTCGAGTTAAGCAAAGCGACGCATCCACCCAGCGTTAGATAGGTCGTCAATCGCCCCACATGATACGACGCAAGCCGCGTTGCACGTTCGGTTCGGGTTGATTGGCGATTCGTCGGGCCCATTGCAAGCATTGCAAATGGACTGCACATTCCAACGCAGTGCATCGATCCCACGACGGATGAAAACAAAGTTGCTGCCAAAAGTTCGAAAACGATCATTCCAATACTCGATGGTGGCGTGGAGCGACCTCAGTTGGCTCATTCCATTCAATAGCCTGCTCGTACGAACAGCGTTGCCCATCTGGACTCGTTAATTCCAATTCAAAACTCCAGAGACCTGGCTTTGCAACATCCACTTTTGCCTGATACCGTCCAGGGTCAATTTCCGAAAAAGTCGCTGCCACTTGTTGAGCCACTCGAGTGTAATGAAACAATCGGACGGAGCCGATGCAACCCGAGACAGGCGCATTGTTCCTATCGGTTATGGCAATCTCAAGTGCATCCAAGCGGTTGCCAACGCGTTGAATCGCGATGTGCCATTGCTTGTTCTGCCAAGCATCTCTCAACGCCTGTCGCTCATCCCAAGCGACCGCTCGCTCTCCATAGCCAGGTATGGAGCGAAACGAGGGATCCCCAGCAGCCATCGTGATCGCAATGGCCGCAATCGCCAAGTCAATTGCGAAGAAACCGAGGATCATTAAGATCCAGAAAGTTCTTGAGTTCCGTTCCGTTCTTTTGGTGTTTCGTTCCAATTGCATTTGGTTTTCCATCAGCGCGGCCCCAGCAATCGAATGGGTATGTCGCGTGTTTTCCCGCTCGTATCGGCAATCTCCAAGTGCGTATCTTTAAAACCATCTCCAGACGTTGTTTGTATCGGAAACTGAACGTCCAAAGGAGCCAATGTGGATTCACCGGGCGCTAGTCGAATCAGCCCCTCGTTGCTCCAGCGTGCGACAGCTTCGGTATTCGTACTTCGAATTGAGTACTCCTGTTCCGATCGGCTTCGATTCACGAGCCGTATGCGAAAATTATTTTGCACTTGTTGATCACGAGCAACCGAGAACGGCGCACCAGGCATTCTTAGTATCCTCGCGTCAAACGCAAACTTACTGGAGAGAATCACTAAAAACAGAATAGCTGCTACCGAGATGATTATCGGATAGATGACAGTTCTGGCTCGAATCAAACGTGTCGGTAGACCTGCGAGGCCATCTTGACTTGTATAGCGGATCAGCCCTGCCGGCTTGCCGATCTTGCCCATGATATCGTCGCACGCATCGACGCATTGGGCACAATGAATGCACTCGAGTTGGAGTCCATCGCGGATGTCAATTCCGGTCGGACAAACAGCCGTGCAGCGACCGCATTCGATACAGTCACCTTTCGGTTCCAAACCGATGTGATCAAGCGTGTAGGGTGTTGAGACCGTATCGGCTTGCGAATCGATTCGCTTGCCCCGTTTGCGAGGTTCGCCACGCTTTGAATCGTAGGCCACAATGAACGATTTGCGGTCGAGCATGACCGATTGAAATCGCCCATAAGGGCAAGCGATCATGCAAAACTGCTCACGGAAATAGAGGAAGTTGAAAAGGAGTGCAATCGTCGCCCCGCCCATAACCAAGAAGGCCACCGGATGCTGCGTCGGGGACAGTCTCATCCAAGCGGCAAGCCGATCGGTGCCGACAAAGTAGCTCAGAAAAGTATGCGCAAGAAACAAACAGCAAGTCAAATAAACCAAGAATTTAGCAACCATCCATAGGCCACTCGGGGCACTCCGAGACTTGCCACCTCGGCCGATTGTATTGTTGAAGAACCGATCAATGGGTCGAAACAGGAATTCTAAATACACCGTTTGTGGGCAACCCCATCCACACCAAACTCTGCCAGCCAGAGCCGTTACCAACATGATGGAGAAAAACGCCATCAACATCAAACATGCCAATAGCGGTGTGTCCGTTGGATAAAACGTATGCCCAAAGAACGTGAACTCACGCTTGGCTATATCCATCAGAACATACGGTTTACCTGCGATTCTCAAGTGGGGCAATATTACGAAAAATGCAATCAGACCGTATGCCAAAGCGCGTCTTCGATGCCAGTAGTATCCTTGAGAAAGAGATGGGCATATCCAATTACGGCTGCCATCTCGCCTGAGCGTTGGCAGGACTTGTTCCTCAGCAGCCAGCACGGAGCTGTGTTCATGGTCATCTGCCCCGCTGCCACACCCACCATTTCCTGTGCAACCCGCGCAAGCATTTTTGCAAGGCGGCTTGGGCGTCTCATGATTTTTAGGGATAATGGGCAATGCAGGAGCCATGTCAGGTTTACTCTTTACTCGCTCGGCCACGCAGGAATGGGGCTACCGTCAGGGGCTTTTGGGTTAGCGGGCTTGGAGTTTCGCAAGCTTGCAACATAGACTGAGACCAGGATGATGTCATTCTTGTGAGAAAAACGGGTTGCCCAGGCGGGCATCGCACCGCCCGCCACTCCTTCGTTGATGACTTTGATGATGTCAGGCAACTGTTTAATGTGTTTGAAACTCTCATCGCATAGATTGGGTCCAACGTTTCCGCCACCATCCGCAGCGTGGCATGAAACGCAATTGGCTTTGAAAATCGACTGGCCAACGCCGACCCATTTAGGTTCCTTCAGGAACTTGGTCATCGTTTCTTGATCACCCGCCAAATCACCGATTTCAGCATATTGTTTCTTCGTGTTTTCGCTGGCGCTCGTTTGGTACTGTTCGTCGACAGATCGACCAGCAGCGCCAGAATGGAAGTACATCATGTAAAATGGTGTAAAGAGAATCGAGATCCAAAAGCACCATTTCCACCAACCTGGCAGCGGATTGTCGTATTCTTGGATGCCGTCGTAATTATGTAAAACTGGCACCTCATTGGGTTGGAACTCCTTACTCATTCTCCAGCTTCTTTCTGTGCGGATTGCCTGACATTGTCCGTTGTGGCTGATTGGGTGACTCGAACCGTTTGAACGGCGGGAATTAGATCGTCGATGGGAATACTCCCGAAGCGACTTGAGGCGTCGCTCGACAGCCGCCATACTTGCCAACAAATTGCGAAAAAGCAAAGGCCAAAAATGACCAAGGCAATCTCTTCAAAGTTGGAATAGTCCAGTTTGCAAATAACGTCTTTTAACATGGGTTTTTTCTCTTTTAGCCTCAATCTGGGCGTGGAGTTTAGCCTCAATCTGGGCTTGGAGCATAAGTCACTGCTACGGGGTTTGGCTGTGCGACAGGCGGTTCAGGTTCTGCGGTCTTGGGGGGAGGTGTTTCAACGCGAAATAAATCCTTGCCCAAGCGTTGCAGGTACGCTATCAGCGCGATTGCAGTTGAGTCCTTTATCAAATGTCCACGAAACGCCACGGGGCCACCTTGTGCGATGATTTCTGCGGCGATTGCAGCCGCTTGTAGTTGAGCCATCGATTCGGCTTGCGTCAGTTCTTGGTCGTACGGTGCGCCCAGAAAATGAGCGGCTTCGACACGCTTTTGAATCTCACCAAAGTTCAGTTTTTCTTCCAGCAAATGAACGTAGCTCGGCATCACCGAACCGGTTGAGAACTTGCTAGGGTTCTCAAAGTGTGTCCAGTGCCAAGAACTGCTATTCTTGCCCCCTTCCCGGGCCAAATCGGGCCCAATGCGACGCGATCCCCATTGGAACGGGTGGTCATATATCGACTCACCGGCCTTGCTGTATTCACCGAATCGCTGAGTCTCTGCGATCATCGGACGAATCATCTGCGAATGACAGTTGTAGCATCCTTCACTGACATAGATGTCTCGCCCGGCCAATTCAAGCGGCGTGTACGGCTTGACACTTGCTATCGTTGGGATATTGCTTCGAATCAGGAACGTCGGAATGATCTCGAACAAGCTTGCGATGATCACAGCCAGCGTTGTTAGCAACGTAAAACGAATCGGAAGTCGTTCCCAGCGTCGGTGCCAATCCATGGCCGAAAATTGCGATAGTGTCGCAGCGGCATCCAAAACAGGCATTCCTTCCAGCTTGCTCGGTGGGATCGCCACATCGCGGTAATTTTGGGAAAGCCTAGGAGCGGAATAGACGGGTACCTCGTAACGACTGGGACGGTTGAGCCAGGTCATGGTCGCATTCAAGCAAAGCATGACGATTCCAATAATGTAGAGCGCCCCTCCCAAAATTCTCGCCCACCAAAATGGAACAATCGATTGCACCGTGTCGATAAAGTCGGGATACTGCAAACGACCGAGTTCGTCCATCGCGCGCCACATCAATCCTTGGGTAATGCCAGCAGCGTAGATCGGGACAATGTAAAGGAGGATTCCAATGGTTCCGATCCAAAAATGCCAATCCGCCATCGATTTGCTCCAAAGTTTGGTCTGATACAATCGAGGCAACAGCCAATACGCCATTCCAAATATCATGAATCCGTTCCAACCCAATGCACCTGAATGGACGTGCGCGATCGTCCAATCCGTATAATGCGACAAAGCATTCACGCTTTTGATCGATAACAAAGGTCCTTCGAAAGTCGCCATCCCGTAAAAAGTAATGCCGACCACAAAAAACTTGAGCACCGGATCCGACGTCACTTTGCTCCAAGCACCCCGCAAAGTTAGCAAGCCATTGATCATCCCACCCCATGATGGCATCCACAACATCAGGCTGAAAAGCATGCCAAACGTACTCGCCCACTCGGGAAGAGCCGTGTAATGCAAGTGGTGTGGCCCAGCCCAAATGTAAATGAAAACCAACGACCAAAAGTGAATGATGCTGAGCTTGTAGCTGAAAACCGGACGCTCTGCAGCCTTGGGAAGAAAGTAATACATGAGCCCAAGAAAGGGAGTCGTTAGAAAGAATGCCACAGCATTGTGACCGTACCACCACTGCATCAGAGCATCTTGAACGCCCGCATAGATGGAATAGCTTTTGAACCAGCCAACGGGAACGACGAGATTGTTGAAAACATGCAAGACGGTCACCGTAACAATGGTTGCGATGTAGAACCATAACGCGACATACATATGACGCTCGCGCCGGTGCCAAAGCGTCATCAAGAAATTTCCGCCAAAGAACACAAGCCAAACCACTGCAATCGCCAAATCGATCGGCCATTCTAGCTCTGCATACTCTTTGCTTTGAGTGATGCCGAGCGGCAAGGTGATGGCCGCCGCTACAATGATGGCTTGCCAACCCCAAAAATGAAGCCGTCCCAACAGATCGCTCCACATGCGGCATTTGCATAAGCGTTGCGTACTGTAGTAGATCGCCGCGAAAATGGCGTTGCCAGCAAATGCAAAGATGGCGGCGTTCGTATGGAGAGGTCGCAGGCGACCAAAGCTGATTATCGAACTGATGCGGATATCCAAAAAGGAAACTATCGAAGGCATAACGAGCAAAAGGGCAACCAGCAAACCAACAACTGTGGCAACGAGCCCCCAAACGATGGTCGCCGTCAGAAACATCCGAACGATTCCGTCGTCGTAACTAAAAGTCTCCATCGTCGTAGGATGGTCGGGCAGTGTCGTCCTTCTTAACTGGCTATCTCCGTGTTGGCCCTCGTTGACCGAACTGGCACTGGATACATCACTCATCTTGGTGCTGTCTAATTGTAGTAAGAGTTGACTGGAAATCGTTGCAAGCCCAGCGTCATGTTGGTTTACCTCGTATGTCCTTAAGCAATAGACATGCCAACCGCAATTATGCTGCTGTGTTTTGGTCGACCCAGAATTGAGACGGTTGCCAACGTCGCGAACTGCCTGACAGGTCGGCAAATCCAAAAACAGAACTAAATTGTCGCATGCATCGAAATCGGCGTCCAGGGAATATCTGCACGGTGTGCGGCATGTGCTAAATTAAAAATTATGTGTCATAATAGCACACTTTGCGGTTCAAGTGAAAGGAGTCCCAGCTATCATTGGGATCGCGACGACTCATTTTGCGAAGGTGCCTTGTGATTTGAAGGTGGATTTTCAGCCTGTGTTTGCGCTTTGAGCGGTTCGGCATCAGGTTTGCAGAAGGGCAATCGAGTCCCCTCTACTTTTGATTTTAGGGTTCGGACGGCCCCAAGCCTTTACGCTAAGAAGTTTCCAGATATGGTCGCCACACAATCCGTCGAGCCAATAGACTTGCTCATTGTCGATGACGAGCCAGACTTTCTCGAGCCTGCATGTCGTTTTTTTCAACGACAGGGATATCGCGTCGTCGCTGCCGCTAATGCAGAACAAGCTTTAGCCGTTCAAGCTAAGCAGCATTTTCATCTTGCCGTCATCGACCAAAACATGCCTGGTATGAATGGGCTGGATTTGCTGGTCCGACTGCGCGATGAAGACGAGGACATCAAAGTCATCATGTTGACCGGTGGTGGCAACATTTTGTCGGCCGTTGAAGCGATGAAGCGAGGCGCAATCGACTACCTTCCAAAGCCCTTTGGTTTAAATGACCTTGACCTTCTGATTCGGCGTGCTTCGCATTCTCAATCTCTCGAACGTGAAAACAAACATCTCAAACGACAGCTAGCGCAAACCCAGTCGAACAAGCCTCTTGTCGGCAGATCCGCTGGGATCGTGGAAGTGAAGCGACTCATCGAACGTATCGCCGCCAGCGACAAACCGGTTTTAATCCTTGGTGAAAGCGGAACCGGCAAGGAATTGGTTGCGCGCGCCATCCATGCTCAGAGCCCACTTGCGGATAGACCGTTGGTCGTGATCAATTGCGCTGCACTGCCGGAGGCACTGCTCGAAAGCGAGCTTTTTGGGCACGAGAAAGGCGCCTTTACCGGTGCCGTCGATTCCAAGCCTGGGCTATTCGAAGTTGCGGACGGTGGAACCGTATTCATCGATGAGTTCGGCGAGTTGGCTGGCGGACTCCAAGCGAAACTGCTTCGCGTTTTAGAAGACGGTTCCATGCGAAGGATTGGATCCATTAAAGAACGCAAGGTCAAAATTCGACTGATTGCAGCCACCAATCGCGACTTGGCAAAAGAAGTCGCAGCAGGTCGATTTCGTGAGGACCTATATTATCGTGTCAACGTTCTTTCCATTTTGATTCCACCGCTCCGGGAGCGAGTCGATGACATACCTCTTCTGGTGGAACATGTGCTTGGCGACCAGTGGAAACTTGGTCCAGGTGTTCAAGAACTTTTTCAATCCAGTACTTGGCCCGGGAATATTCGGCAACTGGTCAATGCGCTGGAACGAGCTAAGATTTTGGCAGACGATTCCATCATCGATCTTCACAATTTGCCGCCAGAACTTCGCAACGGAGTTCGCCAGCCAAGAGTTGAACAGGAGACAGTGCATCTTACGGGAATTGGGGATGCTATTCCAATGGAATCTATCTCCAAAATGCACATTACGGAAGTATTGCGTCGCAATCAAGGCAACAAAGCCAAAGCCGCCAGAGAACTTGGAATCGCTCGCAGAAGCCTCTATCGGATGCTCGAAAAATTTGGCAACATCTCCTAGTTGCCTGGCAAAATGCCTAGCATCGCTTTCCCCATGGCTTCGCCGATGAGATAATAGGTTTCGGCATTTGTGTTCCAGTGATACGCTTGTCCGGATGGTGACTCATCTTGCGGTCGCCAAAAGGCTCGCGTGCCAACGAAAGCAACGTTGCCTTGGAACTCCGCACGCTCGGCGACTGCGGCCTGAGCCTTCATCAGCGATAGAGCCCGAGGATGTTTTTCTTCGAATCCGCTCATGCCAGTCTCAGCGATGATAAACGGGAGTTTTTCGATTCCAAGGTCTTTCCGCATGTCGCGAATGAAATGTGTCATGTTGCTCTCGTACTCCGCATTGTGCTTATCGTTGATGCGATCGTTCCAACCTTGGTGCCAGCCAAATCCAGCGAGCACGTAGCCGCGCCCCTCTGATCCTGGCACCAAATCCTTGAGATTCGCCAACGCCGCTTTCGTGAGGGCGAGAGTCTCACGGTAGTATTTGCCGACGATGGCAGGATTTTGCGCCACCTCGGCATCCATCTTTTCGCCGAGCGAATAAGGAACCACACCTGCGCTCGGCGGACGGAAATCGACTGCCAGGCTCTTGCCACCCCAAGCGCACTTGATGAGCAAAACGGGTTCGTCCGATACGTCTCCGATCACGTTGCCAAAACCCAACTCGGGACCGATCAGCTCCGGCCTCGCACCGAACCCAACCGTCAGTGGGCCTTTTCGGTCAAGGTACGAAATCCAAACGTCGTCGCGAACGATCCATCTTCCCTCCTTGTCCGCAAGATGTTTGAAACGTGACGATTTGGTCGGATCTTTTACCAAGAACGCGAGACTCCCCTTGCCGTCATTGCGTTTAGGATCGGCAGCAATAAAGCCATGCCCCTCCATGTTCGACTGTCCTGCCAAAATAAAAACCTTGATCGGCTTCTCTGCATCGTTTGCTCGCGCAAACATAGGCACAAGCACTAGCAACAGTCCAGCCACGGCGAAAAGGCTGTTTCTCGAATGAAAGTTCATGGGAGTTGATTTACCGGAATTGGATCTTGAAGAAACGCGATCAGGTCTGCGACATCCTTTTGCGAAAGAACGGCTTCCATGCCTTCGGGCATAAATGACAGGTTTGAATTGCGGAGTTTTTCGATCTCTAGTCGCGATATCGTTCGCGTCGCACCGTTGGCTTGTTTAATAGTGATACTGTTGGCTGTTTCTCCAGTCAGTAGCCCAGAAAGTACTTCATCGCTCTCCAACAAAACGTTGTAGGCTTGATAGCCAGGCTGAATATCCGCATTCGGGTCTAAAATGTTGATCAGGAGTTTCTCGCTGGAGTGGTTCACGACGGTCGCAAGGTTGGGTCCAACTTCATACCCTGCTGTCTCGCGGCGGTGGCAACTGGCGCAAGCGCGAAGATAGACTAAATTGCCGCTCGCAATGTCCCCTTTTGTTTCGAGTGCGCCCCGATAACGATCAACGATTTGTTTACGCGACGACATCCTTGCATCTTGCAATAAAAGCTTCGAACGTTCGGCAATTGAGCCGTTGGGATACCGAATCAGTCGGTCCTTTTGCGATAAATCAAGACTACCAACACTGATTTGCCCGTTTTCGATTCGATTGAGCAAATCATTCGTCCAGGCTGCTCTGGACAACCAAACGTCAATCGCGCGGATGCGAAGTTCGGGTGAAAACTCTGGCCAAACCGTTGTCAGAACATCAGGAATGCTTTCGTGACCGCATTGAGCGAACGTTTGCAAAATGCGATGCTGGGAATCGGGAGCGATCTGTGGAGTAAGCCATTGAGATAGGATCTTGATTCCCAATGCTCGATGTTGGTTCGTGCGGCATAAGAGTTGGGCCGAGGCAATTCTCGTAGCTAACTCCAATCGTTCGTTTTTGGAAGCCACAACCATCGCCGCCATAACTTCGTCCACTTGCTTCCTTTCCGTCGCGAACCCATTTTGCTCGGTTATGGATGAAAGTTCGTCAATATCGGTGCCGACTTGCTGGAACGTATGCAGTAGTTCATCGAGTTTAACCACGCGATCTGGGTCTTTGTTGGACAATGCGTCGGCCAACAAAAGGCGGATCACGGTGTAATCCTTGCGCCCGACAGATTGGCGAACGATCGGCTCCCGGAATGCAGACATAAAGACCGGTTCCGATTTGGCCATTCCGGCTGCAAATTCTTTGGCATGCGTCAATGCAGAACTCATGATCGCGGATTTGATGAATGGTTCCTCATAGTATCGTTGGGCGAGTTCGACCAAGGCGGATCCTGCACGTTCATCGGGCCATTCGCCTAGCGTCAGGGCAAGTTGCAAGCAGACTTTGTCATCAGGATCACGTGTCATCTTGACCGCAGCGAACACAACTTCATCACTCCTATGACGTTCCGCCAACAATAGGGCATTTTCGCGGACTCGCGGATGCGTGTCCTGTAGCCCCGCTACGATCATCGCCTTTGACAGTCCGCCAAGGCCATCCAGTGTTGCCAAGGCTTGCAGGCGCGTCTGCGGCCGCTGGCAAGTTCGAACAAGCTCTTCGAGCAATGGAATGGCGGAGCGGTCTTTTGCCCACACCAACAACTGTTGGGCTTTGTCGCGTTGCCAATCGTTTGATGTATCCAAAGCTGCGACGAGCGACTCCGTCTTGCTCGACGTTAGGTTCCATGGCGAGCTGGTTTTTGCATCGCTGCGGACGACGCGATAGATTCTGCCTCGATCGTCACCTAGCCGGTAATGAGGCAACAGTTCTTGTTTGCCTTCGGGCGGCAACCATTGTGGATGCTCAATCATGTAGCGATACATATCGGCGACCCAAAGAGCTCCGTCTGGACCTGTACGCACCATGACAGGACGGCACCAACGGTCTTCACTTGCAAAGAAATCAAAGCGTCCTTCGCCGGTCGGTCGAGTCGAAGTGAAGCTGACTCCACTGTCGATAACCACGTTGTGCTGAACGAGATTGTGAAACGGCTCGCAAGTAAAGGCATGCAGTTTGCCATCTTCTCCAAACAAGCGCTGATCACCATAGACCATACCGCCACATGCGGAAGTAAAGTGGCCAGCTTCTTGAAAACTGTGGAAGCGTTTTTCGGGTCGACTGGCCGGAAAAACCTCGGGACTGTTGGGTGGCAAGACGAATTGGATCGGACTCGGTGCGGGCACAAAGGGATTGCGTGCCAAATAGCGATCCGCAATCACATAGTTCCACAGCGGCTTTGCGTTCTGAGTTCCAAACCAATGTCCCCAAGCGTCTCGGTTGCGTCCGAATTGCGAAGGCCCAGACTCGATTACCAACGCACCCGTATCTGGCTCAATTCGAAAATCACGACTCCCTATTTCATAAGTCTGACCATTGCGACGGGAAGAAACTTTCGTGCCAAGTCCATGATTGGCATGGTGTCCTCCGTTTGCACAGTAGACCCAGTTGTCGAGCCCCCAACGCAGGCCGTTCATCCTAAGTTGTTGATTCCCCTCGTTAAATCCTTCGAACAAGACTTCACTGGTATCGGCCTTGCTATCGCCGTCTGTGTCGCGAAGAAATAGGATTTGCGGAGCCGCAGTTATGAGAACACCATCTCGCCAAGTGAGAATACCGTTGGGGAAATTGAGTCCTTCCGCAAAGAGCGTGCTGTGTTCATATCGTCCGTCTCCATCGCGGTCTTCTAAGATTCGGACTCTACCGCCAGGCTTTCCTTGACCGTCCATTCCAAGTGGGTAGTCGGACATTTCGACCACCCACAAGCGGCCTGTCGCATCCCAATCGAAAGCCACCGGATCGATCACTTGTGGCTCGGACGCGGCCAACTCGACGCGAAAACCAGGCGGAACATGAATTTTGCCAAGCGATTTTTCGGGAGAGAGCGGCCTGCTAGTCGGATTCGTTTGTTGAATCGGCGGAGCTTTTGGAGTTCCCGTCTTTTGACCGGACGCTGTGTGCAAAAGCTTGGCTTCATCGCTGGTCAATTCGCGATCGAATAAAGCGAAGTAAGCGAGTTGCCCTTGCAAGGGTGCAAATTGATCACTTCTAGCCCCCAAGAAAAACTCGCGACTTCCTCGAGTTGTGTCTTCGATATCTGCATCCAATTCAGGCGTGGGTTCACCGTTGAGAAACACACGAACATGACTCTTGTTTCGAATGGCGACGAAGTGATTCCAAGTTTGCGGAGGAATCGTGGTACGTCCGGATACAGCTTGGTTTCGAGCGTTCCCATTGAACAACATGAGCTTGGCAGTCAAGTCCGATTGATAGGTTCCGCCGATACCGAAGTGATCGCCGGGGGCTTTCTCATCCGTGTCGGGCCCTCGTGAGAAAAGATAAGCCGTGACGGGTCTCGCCTCATTGGGCAATTGATTGAGAAACCAAAGCGAGACGCTATAGGTACTACTAAGCTTCTCAGTCGAAAATGCGATACGTCCTGAGCGGAATGCCGCGTACGAGTCCGCTTGAAAGGTAACGGCTCCCGAATTTGTCATGCCAACCGGAGACGCTGCCAATGATTCAAGAACGACCGGTTTGAGGTCGGCAATCGCTTGGCCGTAGTTGTTCGGAAATTCAGGAGCTTTCGACTTTGCACTCGCGTCCTCATTGTGTCGCTTGCGTTGAGCTGTGTCGCGCTCTCGCTGCTGTTCAATGCCCGAGACTTTCCATAGCGAGTTGATCTCCGTCGGCGAAAGGGCATGATCGAAGACAGCAATTTCATCTAGCTTTCCTTGCAGGGCGCTCCCAAAACCTATTTTTCTTGTGAGATCGATTGGTGAGATGTGTGTTTGGACGACGGGCTCAATCAGGTCGTCCAAATAGAGCTTGCAAACTCCTCCGTCGCGGACCAAGGTGACAAAGTGCCACAAGTCGGCAGGCCATTTATCGGCAGAGGTCATTCCATTGAGATCAAGTTGGAATAAATGGTCCTTCGATTGTCTCGCAACCAATTTCTCGGAGGCAGGTCCGAGAAACAGCGTTCCACCTCGATCGCTTGCTCCACTGCTTTCCCCTAGCCAAAACCAAAAGGCAACCGAATAAGAACTGCCAACAGTCTCTAATTCGCAAGTCAATTCGCCACCGGCCATATGAACAGCGCGATTGATTTGATTGACGCCAGAAAACGAAGATGGCCTTAGTTCCTCATGCGAACCGATTCCAGTTCCGCTTCCAACACCAGGTAGGAACCATGCGAATCCGGGGCTGAGCCTCGCTGGCTTACCGCTTGAGACTGCATTGCGTGCAGAAAAACCGTCGGCATCGTTTAGTCGCCAATAGGAACTTGGCTTGGCTTGCAGAATGGCTAGAGCGTACTGACCATGTTCCTCATTCATGGTTCGCTGCTTTTTTCCGGTAACTTCTTCGAGCGCATCGACAAGAGCGCCAACAATTTGTGGTTCAGCGGCAACCTCAAGTCCGGCGGTTCGAGCGGGCCAAGTCGTGTAACCACCCAACGCATGCTGTTCGGGTGGAGGGATGTATCCTTCGGCTCCATTCGCAAGTTCGATATTAAAACTCGAAGGCGATGGGGAACGGCCTTTTAACTTCAGGCCCGTCAGTGCGTAGACTTCGTTTGGTAGCGTTGCAATCGTCAAGTCGCCAATTTGAATGGCCTGCAGTTTGAGTTTGGTCGATTGACGTTCGTGCAGAATGAGAGCCTCGTTTGCATAAACCTCTTGAACATTCTTTGCGAGCCCGTTCTCAATGCGAGAGGCGATTGGTCTGGCCCAGGCGAGACGGTCTTCATCCGGGACTCGGTATTTCAACGCGAGGTTCTTTTCGACCATGGAGAGGGGCGCGAAGTCATGGTATTGCATGGCATCGAGGGCTTTTTCAGCATAGCGCGCAACCGACTCGGCATACGCATCGATTGTCAGCGACTTTGCAGGGGAACCGTAGTCCATCCACATCAGATCACCGCTTGTGCCTTGAGACATAGCGCAAACGAATGGGCCGTTTCCCTCTCCCGGTTCGTTAAGCAATCTCGCCACGTGTTTACAAAACAATCCGTAATAGTCCGACGAGATGGCCTGCGCGCCAAAGTAGTGTTGCGAGTAATTCGCCAAGACTGCGAGCGGTCGACCAGCGAGGCTTTGTAGCGAGACAATGGAAAGTTCAGGATCGACGGGCCCAGATGGACCGATCACGTCTTTGCTTTGATAGCCGGGATGCATATGAGCTAGGCCGGTCGCTTGGCCAAACGGATCGACTACTTTGTTTTCGGGTTTGCGGATCCACCGCCGATTGTGTGTGTGTTCCCAATCATCGATGGATCCCCATCCGATGCGAGCCGGTTCAAGCTTGGCGTGAGCGGCCACGATGGCTTCCGCGATTTTGCCAGGCAACCACTCGGCGTATCCCTTGTCGAGTCGTGTTCCCAAACAGGCCATGGCAGAGGGAGCCGAATGGGTGTGAGTCGCAGAAACCATCATCTTGTCGACGGGGATTCCACACTGCTTGCTCGCTCGCTGCTTGGCGTCGTCTATCAATGCCTGTGTCATCATGCAAGTGTCAACCACGGTCAGCGCAATCGTGGTAGCGCCATCATCGAGAACAATACTGCGGACGAACAAGCGATCATGGATCTTGGAGGACTGTGCTTCGAGAAACCCGCCAGCAACAATCGACCGTTCGCTGGTCGGCGTAATATCTACGGTGACGGCGCCGGCTCGAAACTTTTTCAGAGAGGTGGTTTCGAATTCGGTAGCGGAAGTGTTCTGCGAGAAGCAAAAGGCTGTCGCTGCGATGAAAACGGTAAATAAGTAGCACCAGTTCGCCCGATGCTGATTCGCCCGATGCTGACTACGATTACGATTACGATGCATTCGATGTTGGTTCGGCAAGAAGTGTCTTTCCATTTTCGCGTCCTCGGCCTGCTTGGAACCAACGACCTGCTTGGAACCAATCGTGTCCCCGTACGCTTGGTGACCGGAATCGCAAGGCCCCCAAAGCGACTCCACGAGTGTCTAAGTAAAGCTTGAACTGAAACGAGTGCAATACCTAATTCTTGCTAAATCCGAGCGGCGTGGTCGATTCTCGCGAAAGTGGGTTCTTTATGTAGTTGCGAAAGCAATCCTTACAAAGATCAAACTGTTTGCGTTGGTAAACATCATCATCGAAGACAGAGCTACAAAGGTCGTCCGCAGAGTCCAACATATCTTGAATTTCGTCGAGATGGTCCGGGTCATCAACAAGCTCGTGCTGAGGTCCATCTAGAGCAGCTTCGATTTCGATCGTCACCGTGTAGCGAAGATCAGTGCTCGTGTCGATTTCTCGCTTGCATCGATCACAGGAATAGTGGATCACGATTCTCGGCTCCCTTTTGGTTGCGTACCAGCATTCGAAGAGAAAAAAAGCATTCGAAGAGGTAAGACACGTCTTGGGCGATATCAGTCGTCTCCTCACTCAGACCTAATCCTACAACGGAAAGCGAGTTCCCCGCAAGCAAATACTTTTTTTCCTTGGAAAGCTATTCCCGCTTTGCGGTGTAGGAACACCCCAATCGTAGGGTTCGTAACCATTATTCGGAATAGTCGAAACGAAGTTATTAGGCGAGCGGCAGATTGCAGTATCCCAACCCGAAGCGTGAGAGCGTGAGTGAGGGACAATTTCGCAGGTCCCTCACTTACGTATCGGGTTATGATTGGTAGTTTTCAGTCTGCCAAATCGCCTTAATAGTTTGGTTCAACTGGGGAAAATACGTTGAAGCTTTTCCACTGCTCGGATGAGTTGGTTCCAATGCTGAAACGCTTCGAACGTATCAATCTGCAAACAATCACTGCGATCAAAGCCAATTTCGCTGAGTTGAATCGTTTCTGCGAGTGCGATCATGTTATTCGGGCCATTGCCTTGCACCAACACTTCGTCGGCCGAATCCAATGGAATCACTTGCTCCATGGCGGTATGGACCGCCCAAAGCGCTGCTCGTTCGGCGTCAGCGCTATCGATGATGGCTCGGAGTGTGCCGCTTTGTACGTAGAATTTAGCCATGGTAAAATCTTCCTTGATTGAGAAAGGTTGGAACGGGAAATACTGCATACATTTTTGAAATATGCCCACCAGTTGCCTGTTCCTTGAGGGATGAAACAAGCAACTGGTTGGGCCACATTTAGGAGAGTCAAGCTTGGATGTTGTGGCTCGTCAGCTTGACAAACGAAGTATCGCCGAGCCACGGGACACGTTAGGTCACGCTGGCAACAATTTTGCAACTTTGCAATAAATCACTGCCGATGGGCCATCGAAAGAAGCCTAGTCTATGGCGAGCTAGGTTGTGGGTATGTTATCATTTTCTAATCCCCTCACGTTTTAACTCGTTGCACGAATCTAGCCTGATCTATGGCGTCACTGTATGTCGTTCGAGGTGCCGGTGTTGGCACCCATTACTTGGTCCGAAAAACCAAACAGAAAATTGGTCGGGACAATCACTGCGAAATTCATCTTGATGACTCGGAGACTTCCCGCGTTCACGCCGAGATCGAATATCTCGATGGAAAGTACTTTTTGCGCGACCTGGACAGTAGCAACGGAACGTTTGTGAACGGAAAGCGTATCGATCAGCACTTGCTTGCCGTCGGTGATCGGGTCCAAATTGGCAGGCAGCTGATGCTCTTTCGGATCGCGTTTCGCCCCTTCGGTCCAGAGGACGACGATGTCGATATTGTTCAAAACCAAAACAACGAATCGTCTCAAATTATTGGGCGAGTCGATATCGAACAACAGTTGCTGGAGGAAACGGACGACTGGACAGCAAAAGTACCTACAGCAAAAGTACCTTCCAATCAAGCTTCGTCGCAAGCAAAAAGCCATTGGGAAATCATGTATCGAACGGCCCTTGCCGTCAGCCGTACGCTCGACATCGATCAATTGTTGCACCAAATTTTGGATTTGATCTTCCAGTGGGTCCGGTGCGATCGCGGTTGCATCATGTTAACCGATTTGGAAAGTGGTGAGCTTCGTCCCAGTTGTCGACGCAATCGTGTTGCCAACCAGCCTTCCGCCCGGATGAGTATCAGCAAAACGATTTTGGAATATGTCTGCAAGAAAGAAGAAGGGGTACTCACGAGCGACGCCTGTGATGACGACCGATGGAACAGCAGCGCAAGTATCTCGGCAGGTGGCATTCGCGAAGCCATTTGTGTTCCTATGAAAGGCCGATATGGTAACGTCGGCGTCATCTATATCGATACGAGCATCTCAGCCGGTAAACATGCTCTGACCTCCGAACGCGTCTTCAACGAAGAACATCTCAAGATGCTCGTCGCAATCGGCCACCAAGCGGCACTCGCTATCGAAGACACAAACTACTATCAAAGCATGGTTCATGCGGAACGTTTGGCTGCCATGGGGCAGACCATCGCAACCCTGTCGCATCATATCAAGAACATTGTGCAGGGGCTTCGCGGAGGGGGCTATCTCATCGATCAAGGAATAAAAACCAACGATTTGGCTGTCGTTAAAAACGGATGGCGCATCTGCGAACGCAATCAAGAACGTATTGAAACGTTCGTGATGGATATGTTGACCATGAGTAAAGACCGAAAACCCAATCGTGCAGCGGTCGATTTACGGACGATCATCGACGAAGTGGTTGAAATTTCGGCCACCCACGCCAAAGACAAATCGGTGTCTCTGAACTGGCAACGACCTGCAACGTTTCTAGAACTAATGCTGGATGGAGAGGCGATCCATCGCGCGATCCTCAATCTGATCGGAAATGCCATCGATGCATGTGCCGACAAATCCGACGGAATCGTTGAAATTGGTTTGACCACCACCTCGGATCAGATACGCGTCGAAGTGCGGGATAATGGAATCGGGATTGCAGAAAACGATTTGAATCGAATCTTCTCGATGTTCGAGTCCAACAAAGGAAACCGAGGCACAGGCCTGGGATTGCCTGTCAGTTTGAAGATCGCCAAAGAGCATGGTGGGACTATCGAATTGCGATCCGAGGTAGGCTCAGGAACCATCTTCGAACTAGTGCTACCCATCAAGCCCAATCTTTCGAATGGGCAGGAGGATCGCGTGCGAACCATTCCTGGGTGAGGACCTACTTCAGCCCACGTCGTGCCAGCAACGCGTCGACGGTCGGCACTTGACCGCGAAAGTCTTTGTATTGCTGCATGACTTCACGCGTTCCACCCATGGACAGAATTTTCTGCCGAAAAGCCTGCCCATTCGCAGCGGTTAATCCGCCAAGTGTTCGCATGTGGGCAAAGGCATCTGCGGCCAACACTTCGCTCCATAAATAAGCGTAGTAGCTCGATGAGTAACCGCCTGACCAGATGTGAGCAAAAAAGGAAGTGCGATAACGAGGCGGAACGGGCGCGAAGTCGACACCGTACTTTTTGAGCATCTCTCGCTCGAATGCCTCAACATCGTTTGGCCCTTCCGACGCAGAAATGGAATGCCATCCCAAATCCAGTAGAGCTGCGGATACGTATTCGAGCGTTTCGTAACCCTTGTTAAATTTATTGGCGGCAATGCTCTTTTCCAATAGGTCTTTGGGAATGGTCTCGCCCGTTTTGTAATGACGCGCATAGTTGGAAAGGACTTCGGGATGGATCGCCCAGTCTTCGTGAAAGGTGGACGGAAACTCCACAAAATCGCGAGGAACCGATGTTCCTGAAAGAGTTGGGTACTCAACCGACGAAAACAATCCATGAACGCCGTGGCCAAGCTCATGAAACATGGTTGTCACATGGTCTAAACTCAACAAAGTTGGCTCGCCCGCCGCCGGCGTGGGAATGCTCATGACATTAACAACCACCGGCAATTGGTTCAGCAACCGGGACTGAGAGACGTAAGCGTCCATCCACGCCCCGCCACGCTTCGAATCGCGTTGATAATAGTCGGCATAGAATAGCCCGATCTGCTTGCCCTCCAAACTAAGCACATCAAAAACGCGGACCGTCGGATGGTACACCGGCAAATCCTTGCGTTCCTTGAATCGAATGCCGTAGAGCTTTCCAAAAGTATAGAAAACACCGTTGTTGAGAACGCTTTCAAGCTCAAAATAGGGCTTAACCAAGTTCTCGTCGATTTTGTATTTCTCGGCTCTTACTTTCTCGGAATAATATTCCCAGTCCCATGCCTTCGGTTCTCCTTCGAAACCATCCTGCTTCATGAATCGCTGAATATCGACGGATTCGGATTTCGCCTTGGCAAGTACTCCAGGCACGAGATCCTGCAACATCTTGAAGGCAGCTAGGGGATTCGAAGCCATTTGGTTTTCAAGCGTGTAGGCAGCGTGACTGTTAAATCCGAGTAACTTCGCCCGTTCGGCTCGCAGTTTAGCCATGCTCAATACGAGCGGTCGATTGTCGAGCCCCCCATTTTCTCCTAGACCTCGATTGGCCGATGCAAGAAAAACACGCATGCGAACATCGCGGTTGTTCAACGAAAGCAACACCGGTTGCCTAGTTGTGTTGGTAATTGCCAAAAGATACTTGCCCTCCAGACCTTTTGCCTGTGCAGCTTCCTTGGCTGCGGCGATATCGGCAACCGACATGCCGTCGAGTTGGGCGACGTCATCGACAACGACCGCGCGTTCCTTCGTAATCGCAAGCAGATTGTTTTGGAATTGAGTGGTGAGCGATGAAAGCTCTTCGTTGATCGCTCGGACTCGCATTTGTTGATCGGCGTTCAGACGTGCTCCCGCGCGAACGAAGCTCTCATGGTATTCTTTGAGTAGTCGTTGCTGCTCCTCATTCCAAGACTGTTTCTCTTTTTGTTCCCAAAGAAACTCGACGCGCGCAAATAGCTTTTTATTGAGAAAAATGTCGTCGGAATGCGACGCCAATTTCGGGGCAATCTTCTCTTCTATCCCTTGAATGATTTCATCTGTGTGCGCAGACGACATATTGAAAAAGACGGCTTGCACTCGCTTTAGTATTTCGCCTGACTTTTCCAGTGCAACCAACGTGTTCTCAAACGTAGGTGCATCGGCTTGTTCTGCAATGGCGCGCGATTGGTCGAGTTGCTCCTTCATGCCAGCTTCAAACGCAGGCTGGTAATGTTCGTTTTTGATGTTGCCGAAATCGGGCGCGAAAAGCGCTAATTTGCTTGGCGAAAAAAAAGGGTTTTCCATATGCATTCGAATCAATCGCGAGTGTGTTGACGCTTGTTGGCTTGGCTGGTTAGCGTGCTGCCCATACCCAATGTTGGATACACTCCAAGCAAATCCAAAGATCAGTAGTTTTGAGAGCCTATTTGAGGAAGACATTCGAGGACTTTCCTTATGAACGCGGAACGGAACTTTTTCATTTAAAAACAATCGTAACCGTCACAGAGCAGTATAACGGGCTTTGGGGAATCGCGGATGAGCGGGAAAAATTGAGAGGACTCGGCGAACGCCATCAGTCCATACTGGCGTTCGCCGTGAGCAACTCTCTGAGATACACGATTCCATCCGCTTCATTTTCAAAGTGACCATCCAATTGAGCTTCGTAGCATGCATCTAATTTTTCACCGAACCAGCGGGCGGGTGAATAACCAAGCTCAATCAGATGACGCCCCTGAATGAGCCGATCCGGTTTTGTATGCGAAACGTCGATCGATTCAGCCAACTGCAACATCTGTTTCATTTGCGTCGAAAGTCCTCGCGGTAGCGGCGGCCTCCCCCCCATGTCGGCTTCTACCAGCCGGCCAAGTTGGACAATCGAAGCCTTTCCCAACCGAACCGCTAGTCGACGAATGCTTCGTGGCGAGACCTCCGATTGAATGTGCACCAGATGTTCAGCCACCAGCGGCAACACGACCTCAACAATCGCAATCGGACATCCGATCCGCTTTAGAAACGACTCCGCAATCGGTACACCAACCTCCGAATGTCGCGGAGAACGCCATCGACCGTCGACACACTTGGTGGTCGCAGGTTTTCCAAGATCATGACACAATGCCGCAAATAGCAGAACCATGCGTTCTTGCTCGGGTAGCCTCTCCCGTTCGGCGATTTCCGCAGCGACGTCGCAAACAAGGAGGGTGTGCGTCCAGACGTCTCCTTCGGGATGCCATTGAGCATCTTGCAAAACACCCTGCAACGCCAGCAATTCTGGAAAATGGGCGATCCAACCGCAGTCGGTCAGCAAACCCAAGCCTTTGCTTGGACGCCTTCCTTTGATTGCCCATTTCGACCATTCATTCCATACCCGTTCAAGTGCAAGTGAAGAATACTCATGACTTAACGATCTGCACATGTCTGCGGTTTCCGGCGTCAAATTCGCGTCGAACCGAGACGCGAATTGCATGCCCCGGAGGACTCGCAACGGGTCCTCGACAAAATGGTCGCTGGTGGCTCGAAGTATCCTGTTTTGCAGATCCGCTACTCCGCCGTGCGGATCGAGCAGCGATTGGTTATGGGCGTTGCGATAGATGGCGTTGATGGTGAAGTCGCGTCGCGAGGCAGCCTCGGCGACCGTCATCGTGTGGTCCACCTCGACTTGGAATCCTCGATGGCCACGACCGGTCTTGCTTTCTCGGCGAGGCAACGTGAAGTCGATATCTTCCGATCGAGAAGTGTGCAGTTTGATCACGCCAAACGAAACCCCGACTTCGTTGACCCTTCCAAAACGAGATAGAAGTTTGGTCAACGAATCCGCGTCGATATGAAAGACCTCGATGTCGAAGTCGTTGTTGGGCTGATTCAGGATCTGGTCGCGGACGCAACCACCTACCTGGTAAGCGATCCCGCCTGCTTGCGCAATCGCTTGGATAATTTTTTCAAGATCTCGCATGCACTACTTTGGCAATTCCGATCTTTCCAGAACCCCATCCTTGTTCTTGTCCAAACGCAGAAACATCGGCAGAAGCTGCGTTGGTATTTGGTCCTTCAAAATCTTGTCGTCTTTGTCGCTATCCAAAGCACTGAAAATCTGATCAGGAGTTGGACGCGGCGGCGGAGCCTTCTTAACCTCGGGAGCTCGCCCAAGTTTCGGATCGATAGGAACTGAGATATGAAAGTACCCAATCATCATTTCTTCGTAAGTTTGGTCACCCCAGGAGACCCAAGCATTCGGATTTGGATTATTCAAGTTGTTCGTCGAATTGTCGAAGGCTGCCTCGCAAAATATGCGAGTTCCCTTGGGCAGCTTCTTCGGCTCGCTCAAGCGGTACTCGGTTTGCCAATTGAAGTCGTAGCTCGGAACATCCATTAATACTTCCCGGGTCTTGTCCGGATAGACGGCGGTGTAGCGGAAGGATTTGCCTCGCACATGCATGTGCGGACTCATCGAAAGCAATTCGCAGTCCAGCAATTCCTCTGGCTGCATCGCTTCTGTTTTATAGTTGCCATCCTTGGGCGGAATTCGAAATGCTGTTTGAACTGCGCTGGTTGTTTGCACTTCGTGTGTGATGGTCTTGGGATCTGCAAGCCAGAATCCGACCTTGCTCAAGTCCGTTTGCGCTGTTCCGTTCGGAGTATAGTGGATTTGAAAAACCAATTCGCTGTTCGCAGGGAGTCGCTTGGCCAACCCAGGAGGCATCATCTGAGCGCGAGTTCCCGGGACATAGCCAACAAGAAATCCGCGTTCTCCCTCGACCCCGCCACGACGTCGATTTCCGTTTTCTCCAGTCGCTTTCTCTCTCGCAAAAATCAAAATATGGTGAACGATCGCGCGATTGCCCGGAACAATTTCCATTCCGTTGACCCAAGTGTCTTGGGTGAATTTCGGGTCCGCCACAAAGTACTGGTAACGGACGTCGCCGCGTGCGGGCACATCGAACGGCTTGTCGGACATGGGTACAACCAAGTCTGGTTCGCGAGGCAATAGCCAACCCTCCACGAACTTGAGCGGGGACGGCTCTTGGTTCGCGTCGCCGCGAGGAGCACCGGTTCGTACCCATTGCTTAATCGTGGCTATGTCCTCCGGTGGCAAGCGGCGATCATTGATAAACGTGCCGTGCTCAGGACTGGCATGCCATGGTGGCATGCGTTTCTCGTCAATGACTTCCGCAATCATGTCAGACCAAGCCGACGCGTCTTCGTAGTTGCTCAAATCCATCGGTCCGATCTCGCCAGCTCGATGGCAACTGACGCATCGAGCTTGCAGAATACGACTCACTTGGTCCGCGTAGGTCACTAACACATCCGTGTCTGGCTTGGCAATTTCGCGAGGCCCCCTCCCGATCAAACAACCGGAAGCCGACGAAGTGGTTGCCGCAACATCTTGATTATTCAAAATGGAATCCAAAGCTGCGACCAACTCGGTCTTTGTGGCCTTTTCTTTCGTATAGCCAATACCGTATTGGTCATCGATTCTGCCGCGGTATCGAATCCGACTCTCGCTATCGACCACACAGACTTCGGGGGTCCGAGTGACTCCTAATCGATTGGCTAGATCCTGGGCAGGGTCTTTCAGAAATGCGAAATCGAATCCAAATTTACGAGCGTGAGCAGCCATCTCGGCTAAGCTATCTTGCACATTTGAGTCAACCGCCACAAAGGCAACGCCTAACTTGCCATACTGCTTTTCAAGCTCGGCAAGCTTGGTCGAATACAGCTTGGCCAATGGGCATTGCGTACCAACGAACGCGAATACAATCGCTTTCTTGGACCGGAACTCTTCCAGCGACCACTCCTTGCCTTGATAGTCAGTCAATTGGAAACTAGCAAGCTTTTCGCCGATCGAAGGTGAATTGCCAGTTAGGTTGTCCGTGGCAAGCGTACCGGAACCAAATGGGATGAGGACTGCCAATAGAATGGTTGCGAGCCCAAGGTGGAGGCGAATGTTCGTTTTCATGGCTCGGGGGATAGAGAAAGAGTTGAGTTGATTGCAAAACATCTGCATTGCACAAGGATTCCGAAAAAATCGGACTTCCGTTATGTTTTACACAGATAGTAGCGCAACTGTCTACCCCCTTCGCCGTTTTTTAACCGAACTGGCTACAACGAACTGGCTACTTGGTCTCGTCGAAATACGTTTCTAGCACTTCACAGAGTTGGCTGCCATAAAGTTGCCAATGCTTTGACGACGGGTAGTCTTGAAGTCCTTCGATCCAATTGCAGTTGAGTTCGTGAACGGCGGCAGTAATTCCATAACGCACTAGCCAACCTTCACCCAAAGTTCCCGCATTCTTAAAGGTAGCATTGGTCGAGCCCTCGCGAAACCAAGTTTTTTCGCGAAGAAGTTCCTCAAACCGTGCCATTCGTGCCAAGTAGCTTTGGTGGTCCATCCCGTCTGGTCTCGAGACGTGTAACTTGCCGCTCTCGTCATTGTGAAGTTCGAGCGCCAAGTGCGGTTTGCGGCCGTCCGCAATGGCTCGCTCAAGCCACTTTTCGAGGGCATAGTTTTCGGGACAAAGCTGCTCATTAGCCGGCTGATCCCAATTTCGGTTTAAATCTTTACCGAGCATATTGAAGCGTGTTCGACCTGCGGCAACGCCATCCTTGTTCGCGAGCGGCAATATTGCGACGCTAAATCTGTCTAGGAATCGCAGACTATCCGCATCACCCGTCAAGAGTCGTCTTACTAATCCTTCGATGACCCAATTCCCACCCGGTTCCCATGGATGAGCTCGTCCTCGCAAAAACACGCGATGAGGTGCAGTCGGTTTACCAAGGCTAATGATTTCAAGCGAACGGCCCTGAACCGTCTTTCCGATCGCTTCGAATCGAACGAGTGGGTGCGTACGAATTTCATTTTGAAAGTGCTCTAAATCCGACAATCTGTACGGAGGCAAACGCGCCACAAAAAGCGATCCGGAAGCAGGCAACTCCAAATTGAGTTCGACGCAATCGCCTGGGGGGAGCAGTTTCGCTTTAACCACTTGCCAATTTTTACTGTCAGTCGAAATGTACGCAATTGATTTTTCTGAGACTGGCACACCTGGCTTACCGTTCCAGACGTTGCGAAAGTTGTTGAGAACTAAACTGACTTTAGCATTCGGTTTTCCTTCGACTCGAAAATGCCAATGACCCGCTGCCCGATTCGGGGAGTCCCGTTCATGATCGTACAGCAAGTAAACTTGCATGCTGCCCGTATCGTCGAACTCCCAATACAGTGGCGAAGCATTTTCAATGCTCGTATCGATAAAAGAAATGTTGGACGAAGCCGCTGAAGGAGTGGCCAGGACAGGCGTGTCTGTCTGTGCAAGCGCCTGCAATCCACAAGCAAGCGCAAAGCTGACCAACGCAATCGGATTTATTCGGAACTTCATGACAATACTTCTTGTTGTTTAGTTTAGTGGGTCATCGCTAGGAAAAATTTACGTTCATAGACCCTATCGAAAATCTCGCGAACGAACATTCACGGGTCCGATTACCGATTGCAAGTCTTCGATTCGACCCACCAAAACATGAATGACCCCTTCACGGTTTTCCAAGATGCCGTGTACAAACCAAGCGTTTGATTGCTTGCACAGTAAATAATAATACTTCCAAGTGTCTGGCCGTATGACCAAGTTAATAGAACCTGTTTCGTCTTCCATTGTAACGAACGTGATCCCTTTGGCGGTACCCGGCCGTTGCCGCAACAAAATCAAGCCTGCAACCCGAACAAATCGGCCATTCCGCTCCGACGGCAGATCGCATGCACACGTCACTCGCTGTTGCGTCAACTGCTCTCGGTAGAAGCCAATCGGATGTCCTTTGAGCGAAATGCCTGTCGTTTCGTAGTCGGTGGTGACTTCTTCTAACGGACTCAACCGTCGCAAACTTTCTGGGATGATCTCATCTTCATCGATCCCACTCGCGTCGAAGAGCGGCATATCCATTTGCTTCTTTTCCTGGGCCAACGATTGCCAATAGGCAGCTCTTCGATCACCCGACAAAGACTCGAGTGCCCCAGCGTCCGCCAAAATCGAGAGAGCTGTTTGCGTTAGGCCAACTCGCCGAACCAAATCGGTTTGATCCATAAAAACGGCACCCGAGGCCCGCGCAGCAACAATTCCTTGTGCATCTTCCATACGCAGCCCTCGGATGATTCTCAGTCCCAGTCGAATCGCTCGTCGCGGATTGCTTTGACTTGGCGGAGGTTTCGTTTTCACGATCGGATGAACGGTGAGCGTGCAGTCCCATCTGCTGTCGTTCACATCTGGGGGCAACACTTCGACGCCATGTCGCGCTGCGTCTTGTATGAGCTGAGCTGGAGCGTAAAATCCCAAGGGTTGACTGTTGAGCATCGCACAGCAGAAAACTTCTGGGTAGTGATGTTTGATCCAACAAGACGCATAGACCAACAGCGCAAAACTGGCTGCATGCGATTCGGGAAATCCGTACTCCCCGAATCCTCTCAATTGATTAAACACACGTTCTGCGAACACTTCGTCTAATCCGTTCGCTTGCATCCCATGAATGAGATTGAATCGAAATTGGTCGATAACTCCTGGGCGGCGCCATGCCGCCATGGCACGCCGAAGCTGGTCTGCTTCACCTGGGGTAAAGCCAGCTGCAACGACAGCCAGTCGCATCGCCTGTTCCTGAAATATCGGCACACCCATTGTCTTGCGAAGCACTTGAGCGATTCCTTCGTTTGGGTACTCGGGTTGGATACCCGATTTGCGAGCCGCCAAATAGGGATGCACCATTTGACCTTGGATCGGACCGGGGCGAACGATAGCGACTTCGATCACTAAATCGTAAAAGCAGCGAGGCTGCAAACGGGGTAGCATACTCATCTGCGCGCGGCTCTCAATTTGAAAGACCCCAACCGTATCCGCTTGGCAAATCATGTCGTAAACCGACGGATCGGCAGCGGGAATGTTTGCCAAAGTAAGTTTGCGTTGATAGTGCTCGTCGATCAAATCGAAACTGCGATGGATGGCCGATAGCATGCCTAGCGCCAAGCAATCGACTTTCAGGATTCCGAGCTCATCCAAGTCGTCTTTATCCCATTGGATGATGGTGCGACCTGGCATGGCGGCATTTTCAATCGGACAGAGTTCATGCATGGGACCTTGGGTCATGACCATTCCGCCGGTATGTTGCGACAAGTGCCTTGGAAACCCGAGAAGTGACTGAACCAAATAGAGATAACGCGAGCCGATCGGCGACGCAGGGTCGATACCGGCAGAGGCGCATCGCGTTTCGAGCGACTCGTCTCCGCCTCGGCCTTCCACAATCTTCGAGAAAGAATCGATTCGGTCCTGTGAGAGCCCAATCGCTTTTCCGCACTCGCGAACCGCAGACCGCGTGCGATAGGTTGTTACCGTTGCCGTCATGCCTGCACGATCGCGGCCATACTTTTCGTAGACGTATTGAATGACCTCTTCGCGTCGTTGATGCTCAAAGTCAACATCAATGTCCGGTGCTTCGTTCCGCTCGCGACTAATAAAGCGCTCAAAAAGCAAATCGTAGTTGTTCGGGTCGACACTTGTGACCCCAAGACAAAAACAAACGGCACTGTTCGCGGCCGAACCGCGCCCCTGGCAAAGAATGTTCCGAGAGCGAGCGAATCGCACAAGATCCCAAACCGTTAAAAAGTAGGGCTCGTATTTCAAGTCTTGAATGATCGATATCTCGTGCTTGAGCATCGCAATGATCGCGTTCGGAACACCGCGCGGGTACCGTTCCTTGGCACCGGACCAAACCAGTTGCTTGAGATAGTCGATGGGCGCAACACCAATCGGAGACGCCTCGATGGGGTATTCGTATCGGAGAGATTCTAACGAAAAGTCGATGCGACTTGCAACCTCCGTCGTGCGTTCCATTGCGTCCGGGCAATCGCGATACGCGCGCTCGATTTCCTTGATCGATTGCATGGCATAGCTGGCGTTCATGGGCCGTGACGCAGCAACCGCATCAATCGTGGTGCCAGTCGCAATCGCGGATAGACAATCATGGAGCAACATCCGTTCCGGCAAGTGATACAGGCAATCCCCGGTTGCTAGAAGTGGAACATTCGAGTCGCGTCCAAGGGCTCGCCACCGTTCCAACGCCGCTCGATCATCCACTCCGCGGTGCAAGCTTGAAATTAAAAAACCGCGATCGCTAAACAATTCCCGAAACTGGTTTAGCCATTGACTCCAACGTGATGCTTCGCGGGGGTCAAACTTATGCCCAGCTGGACACCAAATCGCCGACGGCAATGGGCGGACGAATGGGGGAGTTTGCGAATCGATAGGAGCGAGCTGCAAATCGGCGTTCTCGACCGGATTTTCTGGCAAGCGCGGAACAAAACCCGCCAACATTTCCGCGCAATGTTCCGCGATATCGTGCCAAGACAAATAGCACGACCCTTTGGCTGCTCGCAATCTACCGATGGAAAGCAACTTGCACAGCCTCGCGTAGCCGCTTCGGTTTTGTGGCCATAGAACAACCGGTGGTCCATCGATTGGATGAACTTCGCTCCCAACGATGAACGGTAACTTCAGATCGCGAGCTGCGGTATGGGCTCGAACAATTCCTGCAAGTGTGTTTCGATCCGTGATAGCCAGTCCGCTATACCCAAGTCGCTGGGCTTGCTCTGCAAACTCGTGCGCGTGCGAAGCTCCCTCGAGGAATGAGAAATTGCTTTTGCATTGAAGCTCAACGTATTGCAATGTTCGATCCTTGCTCAAGGTGGCATGAAATCAGGCTTTGTCGAAATGGTTTTTCGATTGGATGGTACCATCCAACCGAAATCAATCCATAGGTCGAAGGTCAGCAACCACTGGGGTAAAGCCAGACGGCATGGCTTGCCTATCTGGCAAAAAGCCGGTATTTTCGCTTCCTTGAAAGTTTCCCCTCATGTTCTTCCTTGCGATTCGCTTATATGAACGCCGACGCCAAGCCTTACAAAATCGTCATTGGGTTAGAGGTGCACGTCCAGCTAAAGACGGAAACAAAGCTGTTTTGCCGATGCAGCACACGCTTTGGTGCTTCGCCGAACACCCAAGTCTGCCCTGTCTGCCTTGGGCTGCCGGGTGCGTTACCGGTGTTGAATTCCAAAGCCATTGAACTTGCCGTTCGAGCCGGGGTCGCTCTGGATTGTTCCATTGCTCCCTTCACCAAATGGGATCGAAAAAACTATTTTTATCCTGATCTTCCCAAGGGTTACCAGACGAGCCAATTCGATTTGCCGATATGCGTTGGTGGATCATTGGAAATCGACGCAAAAGACGAAAAAACGGGAGAGCCGATTCGAAAAAGAATCACCCTTGTTCGTGCGCACCTCGAGGAGGATGCCGGCAAAAGCATGCACGACGAAGCAGCCGGCAAAGCCGACACACGTATCGATCTCAACCGCGCTGGCACTCCACTCCTTGAAATCGTTTCGCAACCGGAGTTGTCGAGCGCCGAAGAAGCGAAAAATTACCTTACCGAGATGCGGCTGCTGATGATGTTCCTCGGTATCACCGATGGCAACATGCAAGAAGGCTCGCTTCGTGCCGACGCAAACGTCAACTTGCACCTTGAGCGGGATGGCAAAACGATTGCTACGCCGATCGTCGAAATCAAAAACTTGAACAGCTTTCGGGCTGTTGAACGAGCCGTCAACTACGAAGTAGCAAGGCAGTATGCAGCCTTCCAAGAAACCGGACTCGCGATGGGGCAATCCCCTAAGACGACTCGGGGCTGGAACGACTCTACCGGCGAAACGGAAATGCAGCGAGACAAAGAAGATTCGGCAGATTACCGATACTTCCCCTGTCCTGATTTGGTGCCAGTCGTACTCGACAAGGCGGACGTTGAACGAGCGACGTTGCTCGCGACCAAAACTCCGAACTCAGTTCGAAGATTACTAATCGATGTTCACGCGATCAAACCAAACGAAGCAGAAGTGCTTGTTCAACAAGGCCGGGGGGTTACGGACTACTTTGTGTCTCTGATGAGCAACGGGGCGACTCCTAAACGAGCTGCATCTTGGATGCTGCAAGATGTTTTGCGGTATCTCAACGAGCATAATGCTGAAATCGAAATGTATCCCGTGACATCCCATTCGCTGGCCAAGCTGCTTGTTGCCATCGAGGCTGGCAAGCTTGATACAACGCGTGGCAAAGAAGCATTGGCAAAAATGATCGCTCAGCCAGGACTCGATGTTGATAAAGCGATCGCTTCGTTAGGAATCGAGCAAGTCGACGCGGGCGAATTCGAAAACCTTTGCAAACAATTGCTTTTGGAAAATCCAGATGTAATCAAGAAGTATCGGGAAGGAAATGTCAAAGCAATTGCCGCATTGGTTGGCCCAGCCAAGAAGAAAAACAAGAATGTGGACCCGAGGCAAGTGCAAGAAACTTGCCTGAGAATGATCGAGTCCGGTGAATACTAGTTTTGTACAGCCTTCGGTCTCGAGCGACTCTTGCACCAACCAAAACAAAATTTGCAAATGATGGAACTAGGGTATCTCGAACGTCTGACGCTGCAGCTAACCGCTGGGGCATCGATGTTGCCAGATTCGATTCGCGACCCGCATGCTCACTTTGTTCTATCCAAGCAGCGAAGCGATGGTGGCTGGGCTGGTCGAGAAGGTGAGAGCGATTTGTACTACACGGGATTCGCTTTGCGTTCGCTTGCAATACTAGGATTACTGACGGGAAATGTGGCTGATTCCGCCAGCCGTTTTTTGATGTCGCGAACGGTTCAGCAAGAGTCGATCATCGATTTGCTTTCACTCGTCTACGGAGCTTCCCTGATTGAAGCATCGACAGAAGTAAACCCACTCAAGAGTATCGAGGTCGACTGGAAAGGTCGCCTAAGTGAATTGCTTAATTCCTTGCGGCGGAACGATGGAGGATTCTCGCGAATCAACACGGCCACCATTGGCAGCACCTACCAAACCTTCCTTGTCACCATTTGCCTCGAGCTTTTAGGACACCATTTGCCCAGCGATGATCCGTGTGTAGCATTTCTTCTGGGGCAACGACGAGAGGATGGGGGCTTTTTGGAAGTTCGGGTCGCAAAACGCTCGGGAGCGAACCCAACCGCCGCCGCAATTGGCGCATTGAGAACGTTGAACGCTTTGAACGAAGACGTGGCAAAGCAAGCCGCAGAGTTTCTCGTCGACCTGCAAAGCGACGAAGGTGGATTTCAAGCAAATACCCGCATGCCTCTACCCGATGTGTTGAGCACCTTCACAAGCTGTGTCACGTTATGGGAAGCAGACTCATTGGAACTGGTCGATACCGACCACGCGTGGAGGTATGGGTGTAGTATGGCAAGAGAAAACGGAGGTTTCGCAGGCTTTGAACTCGACCCCGCCGAGGACGTTGAGTATACGTTTTACGGACTCGGGTTGCTGAGCCTTTTGGCTCCTTGGCAATCGTCGTTGTCTTAAAGCGTGCGGCAGTTTAAGGACGCACGAAGATGCCTGTGCCTTGGATCATAAGTGTGTCGGTATCTTTTTCGTATCGACCACGTCCCTGAACAACGACAATTTGTCCCTTTCGCAAACCGAAAAGTTCATTTGCTCCATATGCGATGGGCGTGCCGGATGGATCCTTGAATTCAATCTGAGCAAGGGGCGCTTCGTCTGCTTTGCGTTTGCAGAACGGACATTCGCTGGCGTCATGCCCCTTGCCATCGCCATGATCTTCGGGCGCTTCGGAAAGAACGAACATCGCTTTTCCTTTCTCAAATGGATCCAGATCGCCAGAACCGACTCGTCCAAGCAAAACAACATCCGCTTCTTCCGCTAAGACGGTTTTCGCATCCGTCAAGCTAATCGAATCCTTGGGTTCTACTTTGGCGGTTAGCTCATTTCGAAGCTGAAGCACTTTCGGATCAACAGATTTGACGCAGCTGGTGGCGAACAAACCTGTTATCAAAACGAGGCTTGCAAATGCAGAATTGCGATGGATCGATTTTGGCATGATTGGTTATTTGACCATGGCTTTTAAGGTGGACATGGCAGCTTCGATTCGATCCGATACTTCTTCGTAGGTCTTGCCAGTGCTTTTCTTGTGAAGCGTGTCATCCATCGCTCCAAAGCAATCGAAGAGTTCGTCCATTGCCGTTTTCAAAGATTTCTTGGCTTCGTCGGTGGCCGGGGCTGCTAGTTCCGTGACGGACTCGAGGACGTGCCCAATCTCATGCAATGCATCATGCGCGTCATCAGGTGCTTTTTTGGCGAAAGCGTCTTTGATCGTGCTACGAAACTCTTCGATTTCCTTCAAGGCTCCCGCCAACGTGGTTGCATGCTTGTGCCCCCCATCGTGTTTTGAAGCGGTCGCTCCGGGTTTTTTGGCAGAGTCTTTGACGTCACAACCCAAAAAACCGAGGGTCAAAGACGAACAAAGGGCAATAAGTAGAAGGAAACGGACCTTGCGCATGAAAAAACTCCTAGGCTTGTGAGGCGTAATGTTATTCGGAAACTCTATTGAACCATGAATACGCCCCGCCGCAAAGCTCAGTTCAAATCTCCAAAGGCGAACTTATCACGTTTTGATCGCCAAAATGGCGTCCAAGGGTACGGAAGTTCGAAAGCCCTCGACCGCACCAAACCCGGCTTCTTGCAACAGCGCTCCGTATTCGGACAACGTTCGTTCTCGGCCTTCCGTGCAGACAATCATGTTTAGGCTCTGCATCAATGCCCATCTTGGCCCCGTTCGATCTTCCCAGAGGATCTTCTCTCCGATGAGCAACCCACCACCCGATGGCAAGGCCTCATAAATTCGCTTCAACAAGAGTCGGATCTTAGGTTCGTTCCAATCGTGCACGATACGGCCCAACGCATACAAGTCTGCATGCGGCAAATCATCCACAAAGAAATCTCCCCCCGTAATCTGCATGCGGTCTGCTACGCCGGATTTCGCGACCATTCTACGGGCCAGATCCAGCGCATGCGGCAAGTCAAATACAACCCCCGTCATGTTGGAATAACGCTGACAAGCTGCGATAGCCAAGTGGCCGGTTGCACCACCAAGATCTGCCAGCACTTTGAATCGGCTCAGATCAAATGCATTGACAATGTGCGGAGAGGTAATCATTCCAAACCCATGCATGCCCATCAAGAACTCTTGCATGGCCGCATCGGTTTTAAAGAAATGCGAGAAAATCGGCCCGTCGAAATCAAACGTCTGCTTCCAACGATGCGTACCATCACGTACTGCGTCTTCCAAATTGCTCCACATCTTCCACATGACCCGATTGGAATAGTGAATGTAGCCAGTCATTCGACGCGGGCTATCTTGAGTCAAATAAGTGTCTGATGCGGGCGTGTTTTGGTATCGATCGCCGTCGCGAGCAAGCAATCCCAACGCAACGCAACTATCGAGCAGCGTCATCAATGCGATCCGATCGCAACCCAAACGCAACACCAATTCATCGAGTGGCATGGCCGACTTCAGAACATCGAAAACACCAAGTTCGACCGCAGCAAACATGGTTTTGGATCGACGAAACGCCTCGATAAGGTCCAAAACTAGGGCTGGGTCAGGAATCGAACGATCGTAGGTATTCATGTTTTAGGCGTATTCTATCGAGGAGCAAGCGATCGGCGGAGCAATTGTGTGATCGACCGAGCACCTTCGTTTCTAAGTAAACCTGCGCGGTAAATCCGTCCCGCCGTTCTTACAATCAGAAACGTCGAAACAAGCATGATGATAGCCGCCAATGGCGGTTGCCAAAATGGGACGGTGGTTCCCGACGCCAATCGCAAAACCATCATCATCGGACACGATGGTGGGAAGAAACTGAGGGTCGTCGAGACAACTCCGTTCGGATCGCGAACCGCGACGAACCAAACCATCATCGGTGCCATCAGGACCATCCAAACTGGCAGAAGCATCGTTTGGGCTTCCTTGAGCTCGTTAACCGACGCACCTACCGTCAAGAAAATCGAGCTAAAGAACAAGACACCAAGCAACTGGAACAATAGGAACCACGGCAGAACACTTGCCGGAATCTTATCGGATAGCCCTTGTGAATTGAGCAGGAATAGCCCACCCGAACCATACAAAACGAATATCACCAAGGATCCAGCCACGTTTCCAATGAGTTTGCCCCCCATGAGTTGTGAAGGCGTGACGGAACCCAAAAGCACCTCGGATATCCTAAGACTTTTTTCTTCCATAGCGCTTTCCAACATCGGTTGAGCCGCCATCAAAATCACCATGAACATCAGCATCATGACGCCGAAGGGCAAAAACATGGCAATCAGCGAATCCATTGGCGATTGGTCTTTGGATTTCCCAACGTCGGACGCTTGAATCGGCACGTTAGGAGTCAATTCAACCTTGGCGTCGATTTGCGAAAAAACTTCTGGCGCGATGCTAGTTAAACCGAATTGACGGATTCGAAGTTCTCGCATTTTCTGGCTGATGACGAAACCAAGCCAACTACGTGTCCCGCTGATGAGTGCATCTTGGCTGTAGAATTTCGGGACGACAGTGGGTGTATCCCCAGTGCTTTCTAGCCCAGTGCTTTCTAGCCCAGTGCTTTCTACCGCATCGGCAACACCAAGCTTCGTCGGATCATCCCAGAGCGACTTTGGGATTTCAACGAGCGCATACAGTTCTCCATTCCTGATTTGACGGCTGTACTCAAGCCTCTGTTCCTCCGTCAATTCGTTGGGCGCCTCGGTGAACAACCAAATGTCTGCCTGTTGATTCATGAACGAATCTTTTGAATCCCGTCCGCTAAACTTCTTATCTGCCCTATCAATGTCTTTCTTCGAGAGCATTTTGAGTGCCTCGTTGCGTTGGGTGGCAGCTTGTTCAATGGTCTCAAAAAGCTGGGCCGTTCCATCCGCGACAACGATCTTAAGCGTTTTGCTGCCGCTGACACTATTGATCAAAGGCATGGCGATAATGCTGCCAAACATTAGGATCGGCATCATCACTAACGTAAACAAAAAGGCCTTGGTGCCGACCATTGCCACGTATTCACGATGCGCGATGACGAAGAGTTTGTACATTTGGAGCCGAGACTACTTTGATGGTGCGATCCGGTAGAGACTTATTCGATTCCGTGCATCATTTTTCTGATCTTGGGAGTCAAGATCCAAATGACAACTCCCGACAAAATCGGGATCAAAGTGAAGATCATGAAAAAGAAAGCTAATCCATACTTTTCCGAAATCGGATCGATGAAACTTCCAGACAGTCCCGCTAAATAATTGGCGACGGCAGTCGCTAGAAACCAAACACCAAACATCAAGCCCACGAGCTTGATGGGTGCCAGCTTGCTAACATACGATAGCCCCACTGGCGAAACGCAAAGCTCTCCAAGCGTGTGAAGAAGGTAAGCAGCGATCAACCACCACATGCTGATCGAAGCCGATTTCGATTCGTTGCCGATGCCCATACTCCCCAAGGCCAATACTCCGAAGCCTAACCCAAGTAGGATCAATCCAAGCCCAAATTTTCCGGGCGCAGACGGATTGAGTGGGCTCTCCCAAATTCGACTCAACAATGGAGCAAACGCAATGATGAAAAACGAATTGAGAATTCCAAACCAAGATGCTGGAACCTCCGTTTCATTCTGCTTTTCTTTGATGACGGTCGCGTTGAATTCACCTTCGAAAAGCTTGGCTTGCTCTTCTGAAATTATCTTGAGCTTGCCATTGCCCCCCTTTGCCTCCCGGTCGATGAGAAACAGTTTTTGATCGACCGCAAGCGGTTGGTCCCACTGAATCGTGCGCTCCATCCTGAGCGTCTTGGGGTCGCCCTCCTTTTCGGGTACGACTGTCGTTTCGAACGAAACAACGTAGGCCTTCATGTTAAACTCTTTGTTCAACATCCAAATCGCAATGGCCCAAATGATGACGAAGCTAATTCCGATCGCAAGATTGGATAACGGTATCTGTTCGTAGGTTTTGCTAATCAGCTTGAACAACACGAAGGTCACGATGGCCAATGGGACAATGGTAAGCGCGGTGTTTGCCCAAAAGAAAACCGTTGCGGACGCTCCGCTCAAAACGCGGGCCGTGTAGTCTTTGGCAAAAATCGTCATCGATCCGCCAGCTTGTTCGAATGCCATCCAAAAAAATATCGTGAAGAATGAAAGGATGCCGATCACAATCAGCCGATCTCGGACCACGTTAGCAGGTTCCGCCTGGACTGTTTCACTATTTAGCTTTTTTGCTTGCGGCGTTGAGCGTTTTCCCACTTCGCCAAACAGCGATTTGCCCAGGAAGAACATGATCATCCCAAGTGCCATGAAAACACCAGCAAGTCCGAAGCCGTACGACCAGCCAACTTTCTCGCCTATGTAACCACACAAAAGGATTCCAAGAAATGCGCCGGAGTTGATGCCCATGTAGAAAATTGTGTAAGCGCCGTCTTTCCTCTCAGGATTGTTGGCATACAGTTGTCCAACCATAGACGAGATGTTCGGCTTGAATAGACCGTTACCGGAGATTAACAAACCCAATCCGATATAGAAAGTAAGAGGGGTGTCGAAGGCCATCGAAGCATGCCCGCATGTCATCAACAACGCACCGAGTAGGACCGCGCCACGATAACCAAACAATTTATCGGCCAGTATGCCTCCGAGAATCGGCGTCAAGTAAACTAACCCCGTGTACCAGCCATACAGCTCTAGAGCGCTTTTTCGGGACCAACCCCAACCTCCATCCGCGAGTTCACTTACCAAAAACAACACCAGCAATGCCCGCATGCCGTAGTAACTGAATCGTTCCCACATCTCCGTAAAAAACAACAGGAACAAGCCCGGGTGATGTCCAAATATCTCGTTCTCTTTTTCATTGACCATAGCGAAAATGTTTCAGGGGGTGTTGAGAGATAGGCGAAGGACAACCAGCTATCGAATCGTTCCGGCTTGTTCGGTAGAAATCATGTTCTTGCTGCAACAGGACCGATACCTTCGTTCCGCTTTCCATCGATCGCGATACGTGCTTGATCTCTCGCAAATGAAGTTGAAGTCTGTCACGGTTTGCCCGGGTTGGGAGAGGAGCCTTGAGCACTACATGTAGGGAAAATGTGCCACTTTCTTACTCATAACGCAAGGGTGCATCCATCAAACTTCGGATTTTCCTGATTCCTTTTCGTCATTTGCCAAAAAACATTCCCTTTCTAAGCTGCGGCTTGATCTCGGGGTAACTTCCGTGCAAAATGCAGTTCTAGACCCTATTCGCAATTCACTTGAACGAGCCATTCATGCTCTTCGATTCGCAACAAGTACTCACTCGTGCCAAACTGGGTGATGAATCGGCCAAAGGAGAATTGCTCAACCGCTTTCGCCCGTACTTGAATGTGATCGCCCAGCGGCATTTAGACGAACGCCTGCAAGGTCGCATGGATTTTGCGGATGTCGTCCAAACTACTTTTCTCGAAGCGACGCGTGATTTCGATCAGTTTCGAGGCGATTCGGTCGAATCCTTACTAGCTTGGCTTCGGAATATTCTTCGCAATAACGTTGCAACCGCCCACCAACATCACCTCGCTGCTCAAAAACGCTCTGCTCGAAAAGAGACGCTGATTCGGTTGAGCTCCGACTCGGGAGGCAGTTCGCTCGGCATGGCGGAGATCCTGCCATCCAATACTTCATCACCAAGTCAACGGATGATGCGCGACGAAGCAGCTGTTGTTCTCGCAGCTTGCCTTGAGCAAATCCCCGAAACGCAACGCGATGCGATTCGATTGAGATACCTCGAAGGAATGGCGCTCAAAGAAATCTCCGATCGCATGCAGAAATCGGAAATGGCGGTAGCAGGTCTTCTCAAGCGAGGGCTGCGTGCACTTCGAGAAGAGATGGCAATAAGACAAGCGGGCTTGAGTGCTTAGTCCGTTCCTCAGAGCATGCCAACCAATTTATGCCCCGTTGGTCGACGGATGTGTTTTTTCCCAGTGTTTTAGTCCTGCACGGATCTCCTTCAAATGCATCCAATGACCGTGCGTTTTCGAAGTACTAGACACCATTGTTTCGGGCGAGATTTCCCCCTTCTCAATTTTGTGAAGGAAATCCGATTCGCCAATGGGACCAACCGCCTTGGACTTCCCAAAGAAACCCTTTTTCATAAAAAACCAGTCAGCAGACATTCTCATTCCCCCTTCAATAAACATCAATTTGAAAAAATGTTTCGTTTAAGTCAGCAGAATGAAATGACATCCTGTTCTAAGCTACCAACTAGGAACACTGAATGATACCGGAAGTAACGCGCCAAAATCCAGATCGCAAAAATCGCTTTTTGGGTTTTTTGGCGTTTTACCGCCCTTTAAATGGCGATAAAAGTTGGTTTTAACCACTTTGATGCAACTTGTCCAGGAAAGCCATCCATTGAATCGCTTTGGACTACGACTGCAAACCGTCACCGAAAAAGACCCGTTTTGCGGTATCTCGAAGTATCCAGGCCTTGTCTTCGTTCGTGAGAAAGTCGAGCTTGTCCCGAAAGAGGGCGATCGATGCGAGGTACGAATGTTCGGCTTGGACTTGATAAGGACAATCCGATCCCCACATTAACCGGTTGGCGCCAAACGCATCACGCAGACGACGAACCATTTCCGACAAATCCAGATGGGGAGGTTTCTTTTTTCCAAGAGCATACATGGCCGAAGTCTTGACGAAAACTTTGTTGAACTTGGCTAGTTGGCATAGTTGGTTGATATCGGACTCTTGGATCGTCCCTGTCATTCCAATGCGGGAAAAATGATCGATAACCACAGGTGTTTCAGGAAATCGTTCGCACATCGAGGCCACTGCCGGTAATGCGTCAGGGTTCGAGAGCAAGCACATCGCTAAACCCGCGTCTGCTCCGTACGCCCACATTTTTTTCATACCGATTGCGTTTTGCCACGACTCCGCATTGGATTTGTCGGCGTAAAGTCGAAAGCCCCTGACACCTTGCTCCGCTAATAATTTCATAGTCGTGGTTACATTGGCAAGTTTCTCGTCGACGACAGCAACTCCAGAAAACACACCAGGATACTTCTTGATGCAGTCGATCATGTAACTATTGTCGAAACCAAAGAAATTCATCTGGATCAACACGATTTGCTTTACGCCTTGCGGCCGGCAATGCACAAACAACTCGTCTGGAGTAAACGAAGCAGGGACTCGATCGGCTTCGGAAAATCCAGTCGCAAGTGGGTAGATCTCGCTGAACTTATCCCAAACATGTACGTGTGCATCGATTGCATCCTCGATGCCCGGGGTATTCTCATTGGCGAACAATTCGCCATTGGCTAGCAACTTGCCTGCAGTCAATGCACATATGCCTGAATGGACAAAATCCCGTCGATACATGTTTGTAGCCTTTCCCAGTGTTTCTCATTCTGTAATCTATTCGAAATTCAGTATAAAGCGTCTGTAGAACTCAAAGGCAAGCTCGACTTGGTCCAACTCGACGTACTCGATCGCAGCGTGTGCTCGATCGATGCTTCCTGGTCCAATGATAACACTTGGGATGCCTTGGCGCGACAACTTGCTGGCATCGCTTCCGAACGGAACCCCGAAAAAGTGTGCTTCTCGCCCAAGTTGCGAGAGTGTTCTTTGTGCACAGGTGGCAACGGCCGCATTTGGATCGGTCGCCATTGCGTGGTCGATGAGCATCGGCTGCTCCATATCGAATCTTGCCTTTGGCTCGGCTTGTTGAATTTGGTCGACGATGGATTGATATCCCAACAGTACATTCTCGACAGTTTCACCAGGCAGCATTCGACGGTCGATTTCGATGAAGCAACGATCCGGCACAAAGTTCACTTGCACGCCACCCTGGATGATCCCCACGTTTCCAGATGGAGAACCAAGCATTGGGTGCACCGTGGCTAAAAGCGATTCGTGGTAGCGTTCGAGAGCCAGGACCAACCTAGCCATGTGATGAATCGCATTGACACCCAGATGTGCTTTTGAACTATGAGCTGCTACGCCGTTAGCGACGATTCGCCAGCGCAAAACACCCTTGCTTGCGATTGCGACTCGCATTTCGGTGGGTTCTGCAACCAGAGCTGCATCGGCACGAAGGCCATCGCACAGTTTCTGAACACCAAGAAACGAGAATTCTTCGTCGACCACGGCACACATCCAAACCTCGCAGGGCGGTTTCTGACCAGACTGTTTCAAATCTGCGACCGCATGCATCATCGCGGCCAGACCTCCCTTGGTATCGCAGGCACCTCTGCCGAACAACTTCCCATCCTCGATGGTTGGTACAAACGGCGGGATGCTCATCCCCTCTACCGAAACCGTATCCATGTGGGCTTCTAGCAAGACACGACGCGAGGGGTCTTTGCCAGGAAGCCGGGCGATCACGTTGGTTCGACCGGGAAGAACGGACTGCGTCGTGGATTCGATGCCCCGTTCCCGAAAGAAAGACAAGACGAACTCAGCGACAGATGCTTCGCCCGGCCCGTCGCGGTAAAAAGAGTTTACGCTGTTGATGCTTACAAGCTGCGATAAAGTTTCAACGGCGGACAACGCACTAGCCACTTCTAAAAACGCAATGGTGGGTAAACGCCTGGAACTATACCACGTAACACAGGCTGCCAGCCTGTAATAGTCTAATAAGCACAGGCTAGCAGCCTGTGCTACGGGCATGCCCTTGGCTACGTCGAAAACAGCCGTTAGGAAAAAACCTTACGGACTTACTTGGCAAGCGAGGCTTCGATCAGTTTGATCACTTCAGGGGAATCTGGTTCTGTTCCGCTATTGAATCGGCCAACCAAATTTCCTTTGCGATCCAGAACGAACTTTTCGAAATTCCACTTAACCGCGCCTTTACCAAGAGGCTTAGCGTCTTGCTCGCTTAGATATTTGAACAGGTCGCAAGCCTTTTCGCTCCCAGCATCCTTGACGTTGACCTTTTCCATCATATCAAAAGTGACCTTGTATTTACTGGTGCAGAAATTTCTGATTTCCTTGCTTGTGCCGGCTTCTTGGCTACCGAATTGATTGCAAGGAACTCCAACAATGACGAGTCCTTTGTCCTTGTAGGCTACATTTAGTTTTTGAAGTGCATCGTATTGTCCCGTGTATCCGCACTTGCTAGCCACGTTGACAAACATAACGACTTTGCCTGCATATTTGCTCAAATCAGCGGCTTCTCCTTCCAGCGTGTTCATCTTGAACGAGAGAGCCTTGGGGAGATCCGTTTTCGAAGATTCGTCGGCAACGGCAGACGAAGATGCGTTGGGGTTTGCGGCATATCCAGATACAAGTGCCATAGCAGCGATTCCAGCCATAAGAGTTTTGCGATACATCGACATCAATTGGTTCCTAGCAAAAAAAGAAATGAAAGCGATCAACAGATCGCGGGTGTGCGGTGGCTAACTTAGTCATCAGACTACCGCATTATAGCGATCGTTCAAGCTTTCTGTCCAATTCATCAGACTTCGTAGCTCACTTTTCCGTGTTTGCTAGCTCGACTTATTTTGTCAAGGCTGTACAAGCCGGCGAGGACGAATTCTACGCAGGACGCTCGAATAGCGGGTTGATCCGTCGCATTTACGTCGAAGGCTGCTTCCCAGACAGGTGGAACGTGCTTGAGCCGCTCCGCGTAGGCGGAACTTGGCAAAAGATCACCCACTTCGATCCGCACGCCCTTGTTAAATATGTCGGCAATCTGACCGACACCATGCTCGCTTGTGTATTGTTCGAAAACCACTTTGATGGCGTTGGCTAATAGCGAATCCAGGATCTTGTGTTCCGTCATTTGGTGGCTTCCCATCAAATCCACTTCTAATTTTCCGAGGGACGACGAGTACAGATGCCCTAAATCACTGATTCTTGGGACGGCTATTGGTTCTCCCAACAACACGGCTCGCTGCCGGGCGGATGCGATCATGGTTCGATAGTTCGACAGCGAGAAACGCGCCGACACTCCGGATGCTTGGTCGACGTACTTGCTCTTGCGAGCTTGTGTGGTAATCTCTTCGATAATCTCCGTCATGAAATAAGGAATCTGAACCGGATACTGGCCGCCCAGATCGAGGCCACATTCTTGCTGTAGGATTTGGATCCCCAGATCGCGATCGGTTTGATAATGCGTTTGAATGAGCGATCCAATCCGATCTTTCAATTGCGGTATTACTTTGCCGCTGCGGTTGTAGGTTCCTGGGTTTGCGGAAAACAAAATGAAGATATCCAGGTCGAATCGAACGGGGTAGCCTCGGATCTGCACGTCTCTTTCTTCGAGGATATTGAAAAGGCCTACTTGAACCATCTCATCTAACTCGGGCAACTCGTTCATTGCGAAGATGCCGCGGTGCATTCGCGGAATCAAGCCAAAGTGTAGAGCTGCCTCCGCCCCCATGCTGACACCACCCGTCAGTTTCGAAGGATCGATTTCGCCGATCACGTCGGCGAATTTGGTGCCCGGCGCGAGGCGTTCTACATAGCGTTCCGAACGGTGCCACCATCCGATCGGCACTTGTTCTGCGGTGTGACTCGCCAAAAACTCTTTGGCAGTTTTCGTGATCGGGTGGAAGGGATCTTCGTGGACTGGTACGTCGAGGATATCCAAGTAGGGGACGTACTCGTCGAGAAATCGCACGAGCGTTCGCATGAGCCGACTTTTGGCCTGCCCCTTTTCGCCGAGGAACAACAGGTCGTGCCCAGCCAGCAAGGCAATGTTAAGTTCGGGAATGACGGTATCTTCGTAACCGATGATGCCAGGGTAGAGAGGCTCGCCGTTCGCAAGCATTTTTAGGAAATTCGAACGAATCTCTTCTTTGACGGATCGGCTTTTCCAGCCACTCGCTTGAAGCTCAGCTAGCGTTTTTGCGGACGGTTGTTTGGTATCGGACATCATAGAGAATCGGTTTGTTCGAGAATTTGAAAGTAAAGCGAGCGGCAGACTTAAAACTACCAATCATAATCCGATACGTAAGTGAGGGACCTGCGAGCATTGCCCCTCGCTAACGCTTCGGGTTGGGATACTGCAATCTGCCGCTCGCCTACGAATGGTGTTAAGATGTTATAGCAAGTCGGCAACGTTGACGAATTCTGGCTCTTGGAAGGACTCGAACCATACGCGATACTGTGACCGCAAAGAGTTAGTCGCCAAAACAAGAATCGTAACGTATCCAACCCAAGCTTTCATGCGAGCCAGTCGCGTGAAAAGTTCATTTCGTCCGACGCATGGAGCAAACCAGATGGCGATTGAGAATTCCCGAATTCTAGAAAACTTGAATCCAGCCCAGCGGGCAGCGGTCACGCACGTGGATGGCCCCTTGCTCACCCTTGCCGGCCCTGGTAGCGGCAAAACTCGCGTCGTAACCCATCGGATCGCCTATTTGTTGGAACAAGGCATTTCGCCTTACTCAATCCTTGCTTTGACGTTCACCAACAAAGCCGCCCAGGAGATGAAATCCAGGCTGGCGAAGATCAGCGACGACGCACCCGTTTGGATGGGAACCTATCACGGCTACTGCGCTCGATTTCTTCGCCGTTACGGTCGGATGGTAGGCATCTCAGAAAATTTTTCCATCTTCGATATGGACGATTCCAAAAAGGCCATGCAACAAGCCATCGAGCTTGCCCAAGTGTCCATGACGCATTTGAATTTCAATGACGTCGTCAAAGGAATAAGCGACCTCAAGAATCGCGTCATCACGCCCGAGATGCTCGAAGGCGAACATCGCTCGGCGACCGACAAGATCTTGGGAAAGATCTATCCTGCCTATCAGAAACTCTTATTGCAAAACAACGCGGTTGACTTCGATGATCTCCTGATGCACACCGCCTCTATTCTGCGATCGAGTCCCGATCTTCGCAGCGAACTCGATTCCAAACATCGCTATATTCTGGTCGATGAATACCAGGACACCAACCTGTCCCAGTATCTGATCGTGCGTTCGATGTCCGTTGAGTATCCGAACTTGAATGTCACAGGTGACCCGGATCAATCGATCTATGGTTGGCGAGGTGCGGACATTTCCAACATTCTTAACTTCGAACGCGACTATCCCAACGTCGTGACGGTTCGGCTGGAACAAAACTATCGAAGCACACCGGAGGTTCTGTCCATTGCGGATTCGCTCATCTCCTGCAATACACGCCGAAAAGCCAAGCGCTTGATCCCAACCAGAGAGAAAGGCTTTCCGGTTCGACTGTGTGCCTACTCGACCGCACGCGATGAGGCGGACAACATCGCCGACCAAATAGCCGTGGCGGTTATCGAAGGAAGTGCGAAACCAAAAGATTTCGCCATTCTATACCGGACCAATGCTCACTCGCGACTTCTAGAAGCCGCCTTGCTTCGTCGCAAACTCAATTATCAATTGATCGGTGGATTCCGATTCTATCACCGAGAAGAGATCAAGGACTTGCTCGCTTATTTGCGGCTTGTACACAATCCAACCGACGATATTTCATTCCAACGCGTCGTCAATGTGCCAACACGCGGACTCGGCGACAAATCCATCGCAAAAGTTACGGAGCTGGCTCGCTCGAAAGACATACCGATGCTTGTGGCACTCCGAGCGGCGATTGAACATGGATTCTTAAGCAAAAAAGCCGCTTCCGGTGCACGCGAATTCCTTGCAATCTACGATCAGTTGGTCCATCTTTCGTCCGGCCCGCTGTCGGTATTGATTCAACAATTGGTTGCCAAAACCGACTACGTCAAGTATCTATCGGGCAAGAAGTCCGAAGCACCGGATGAGAGCATCCAAGGTAACATCAATGAACTTATCGCCGACGCGGCCGAAGTCGACCGCCAAGATATGGATGGCAATGCGATCGAACGATTTCTCGAACAAGTGACGCTGCTGAGCGACGCCGATGGCATCACGGATACCGATAGCAAGGTCACTCTGATGACACTGCATTCCGCAAAGGGTCTAGAATTCGACAACGTTTTCATCATCGCTGTCGAACAAGAAGTGCTACCGCACATTCGATCGATGCGCGACCCAGCCCAATTGGAAGAAGAACGTCGATTGTTTTTTGTTGGCATAACACGAGCCAGAAACCGGTTGCAAATCAGCACAGCCCGAACACGAGGCTTTGGAAACTCGAAGATGAGTAGCCCAAGTTCCTTTTTATTGGAACTGCCGCGAGCTGAGATGGAGATCATTGACCGCAGTGAACCTTTCGGTTTCGGTGACGACTTTGCAACGGATGATCACGGCGATTCTTATCGAGAGGACTGGGAATCCAAGAGTTTTTTACATCGGGGTAAACGCGCTAATATCCCAGCACCCAAGCGCAAGCAAATTGCCATTGAAACGAAAGAGGAATGGGACATCTCGCGGGAGCCACCCAACGCTGCGGAAGAGAACGACGTGGTCTTTCAAGACATCAGCCCTCGGAATTTTTCGGAGGAAGAGATCCCGATGGGGCTCGACGACATCTCGAAAAAACTTACTCGCTTAAACAAGCAGTTGCCCCTAGGTGGACTCAAAACCGCCGCCCAAATCGCAGTGACAACCACACCGGACGGAATCCCGGTCGATCGTTTCGAAGAGGGTGATATCGTAATGCACCCAACCTACGGTCAAGGAACCATATCCTCGGTGGAGGGTCGGGGAATGCGTCGAATGGCTCGCGTGACGTTTCAAGACGGAGACAGCAAGTCATTTCAGTTGAGCAAATCGAAACTGTCGTATCCTTGACTTTAACCCGTGTGCCTCGTGCTGCGGTTCGTTCAGGCTGGCTGGCTAAAGCCGCACTAACCTATCCAGAACATGGCAAACCAAAGTACCGCAGCGATAGCACCCAGGAAACTGAGAGTCCAAACGGCGGTTCGCCAGCTTTGACTCAGAATCCGTTCCATGGATTCATGTCGTGTAGCGGCCATGACTAGAGAAACGGCAGCCAAGATCGGCAGCAACCAAAACAAGTATTCAATCGATATCGCCATTTGCCTGCTCCTTGCTTAGCCTCTGGGCTCAGCCTCTGGAATCCTAGAAGGTTGCCCGAGCGTTCGTATCGCGAAGTGCTTCGGTTAGATCGATCCGCGCGCTATCAGCCCAAAGGCCTTCCAGATCATAGAACTTTCGGCATTCCTCGTCGAACAGATGTATGACGACCCCGCCGTAGTCCAACGCGATCCATCGACTGTCATTGTAACCCGAAATGCTCAGCCTAATTTCGCCACGTGCCTTGTAGACACGTTCGATTTCTTCCGCGATGGCTTGCATTTGACGTCGGCTTGTTCCCGTCGCGATGACAAAGCAATCGAAAACGCTGGTCTGCCTGGACAAATCCAAAACGAGGATATCCTGGGCCTTGTTTTCAGCCGCAGCTTTCGCCGCGATTTTGGCAAATTCGATGCTGTCCGCCAGCGTTTGCATCGGGACTTGTGTTAGTGTCGTTGCCGTGTCCGGTTGTACCATTAGGATTGCCAAGGGGAGGTTGAATCAAACTGCTGAATAGGCCAGTTTACTATAAGTTTTGAAAATTGTCACGATGAGAAACCTCGCTCCCCTTGCCCTCGATAGATTGTGGGTGCATTCTGCGTGCGTCAAACCGTCGCAATCGGAGAGCTCTTCCGTCCGTGTTTTCCGAAAAAATGCGACTCACACTGGAAAACGACCAATGGCGGTTGACAGTATTCCGGGGACGGGACACGCTAGTGGGTTTGATCCGCGAATGCTATTGAATCGGGCTCGAAGGATTCTAGGCTCGACAACACACACACACTTCAATTCGCCGCTTTGGTGGAGTTAATTCGTGAAACTAATTCATAATTCACAAACAAAAAATGGACTCGATGGAAATTGCGCCGTAGAGGAGCAGCCGTTCGGAACATTTGGTTTCTGCGGAATTGACCTTTCCAAGGCCCTGGATTTCGAACCGGACTACGATTCGGCAATGGAGCCCCAGAACCAACCGAGTGTCGAGTTCGGCGAGCCATTGCAAGATTGGTTTGAAATGGCCCTCAAAGCGGAAACTCCCGTACGTGCTCCAACGAAAAATTCTTGGGGAGAGGATGAGGAGGAAGGCGAAGACGAACTTCCCATCGGCGATGCCGAGGACGAAGAACAAGATCCCTTCGAAGACTTCGACGAAGATGACTTCGATGATGACTTCGACGACGATTTCGAAGAAGAGTTGGACGACGAATACGAAATCGAACCGGCCGACGATGGATTGGTTCCGGGCGCTGTCGAAGATATTGACGAAGAAATCTTAGACGAAGAAGAGGAAAGCGAGCCGGGAGTTAGCGATGTCGATTGAGCTGTGGTTTGAAAGCAGTAGCTTACCTTCGCAGTTTTCACCCACCAGCCCCCGACTGTAGGTCATGTTTCACGCTGTCAAAACGGATGTTAAGTTTCCAAAACTCGAGGAAGAAATTCTGGCGTTTTGGAAACAGAATCGAATTTATGAAAAATCGCTGGAACTACGGGCCGTCGCTCCGTCTTTCGTATTCTTCGAAGGACCACCGACAGCCAATGGAATGCCCCATCCGGGACATTGCTTGACCCGCGCCATCAAAGACGTCTTTCCACGCTATCGAACCATGCGCGGATTTCGTTGCGATCGAAAGGCTGGTTGGGATACTCACGGTCTACCCGTGGAAGTCGAAGTTTGCAAGGAACTCGGTATCCATAGCAAAGATGAAATTGAAGCATACGGCATCGAAGGCTTCATTCAGCGATGTCAGGAAAGCGTTTGGAGGTACATGCAAGAGTGGGAACGCATGACCGAACGTCTAGGCTTTTGGATCGATTTATCGCAAGCCTACGTCACCTACCATCAAAGCTATATCGAAAGCGTATGGTGGTCACTCAAGACGTTGTTCGATCGCGGCTTGCTCTATCGCGGTCACAAAATTGTTTGGTGGTGGGCGCAAGGTGGCACGGCCTTGAGCGCTGGCGAAGTTGGCCAAGGGTATCGCGAAGTTGCCGACCCAAGTGTCTATGTTCGCTTTCCGATCGAAGGGCTCGAAAAGACTTCTCTCATCGTTTGGACGACGACTCCATGGACTCTACCAAGCAATCAATTCGCCGCTGTGAACTCCCAGCTCGACTATGCTTTTTGTCGCGATGACGAAGCGGACGAAACAATCGTCGTTGCACAGGCATTGGTCCAATCCCTCGCCGACAAAACCAAGCGAGAGCTTACGATTCAAAAGACCATTAAGGGCTCAAAGCTCGTCGGTTTGCACTACACGCCTCCGTTCCCCTACTATTATGACCAACTAGCATCGGATTCCGTCGCACTCACGGCCGGCGGTGCAGAGCGTCCGTCATGGCGCGTTGTCGCGGCTCCCTTCGTTACCATCGATTCGGGGACAGGCCTCGTTCACATGGCACCACCTTTTGGTGAAGCGGACTACGAAGTCCTAGTCGAACAACGAAAACGCTTTGCGGAACCCAATCAACCTCCATTGCTTTGCCCTGTGTCGCCCAGCGGCAAGTTCACCTCCGAGGCGTCTGACTACGAAGGCGTATGGGTCAAAGACGCGGACAAACCCATCACCCGCAGATTGCGAGACGAGGGGAGCCTTTGGTACCAAGAGCAATACGTTCATGATTATCCATTTTGTTGGCGTGCAAGCGAAGATCCACTCATTCAGTACCCGCGAGAAAGCTGGTTCATTCGAACCACTTCCTATCGCGATGCAATGCTTGAGAACAACCAGAAAATCGGCTGGAATCCCGAACACATCGGAACGGGCCGTTTTGGCAATTTCCTAGAATCCAACGTCGATTGGGCGATTTCCCGTGAACGCTACTGGGGTACTCCATTGCCTATCTGGGTTTGCGATCAAACCGGTAAAATGGAGGCGATCGGCAAGTACGAGGAACTTCTCGCCAAGTCCGGTATTCGCGGCGTCGAAGTATGGGAACAAGCCAAGGCAAAGAACCCAGAACTCGTCGACGACTTGCGCGTTCACAAGCCCTACATCGACGCCGTCACTTACGATTCACCGTTCGCAATCGGTGCACGAATGACACGCGTCACCGAAGTCATCGATTGTTGGTACGATAGCGGTGCAATGCCTTTCGCGCAGTGGGGATATCCGCATAAAAATGCGGAGTTGTTCAAGAGCCAGTTCCCTGCAGACTTCATCAGCGAGGCCATCGACCAGACGCGAGGCTGGTTCTATAGCCAGCTCGCCATCAGTACCATGCTCTTCGAAAAGGAGACCGTGGCTTACCCACACCCGTTCAAGAACTGCATCGTTTTGGGCTTGATGCTGGCCGAATGGTACGAAAGCAAGGATGGCAAACAACGCTTCCTAACGGAAGAAGAGGCCCGCGAGGTCCTCGGGAACGACCTCGTCCACAAGACGGGCAAGATGTCGAAATCGCTTCGCAATTACCGAAGCCCGCAAGAGATTTTCGACAAGTATGGTGCGGATGCTTTGCGATGGTATCTCTTCGCAAACCAACCACCTTGGAATTCCATTCTCTACAGTGAACGAGCCATTCGAGATAGTATTCCCGAGTTCATTCTTCGACTCTGGAACGTCTTTAGCTTCTTTACCATCTATGCGGAAATCGATGGTTTCCAAGGGCCTTCCGATATCGTTGGGCCACTTGCTCAACTGACCTCGAAAGAGTTTGCACAATCGCCAACGTATCGCCCCATCGGCGATCGCAGCGAATTGGATCGTTGGATGATGAGCGAGTTGGCGGCAGCTTGCAAAGAGGCCGTCGATCGAATGGATAACTACGATAGCTACGGTGCGTGCCAGGCTCTCAACGCGTTGGTGGATGCGTTGAGCAATTGGTACGTCCGCCGTAGCCGATCACGTTACTGGTCTGCCGACAAGCAATCGACCGACAAGCTCGACGCGTATTGGACGCTCTACGAGAGCCTCGTTATCATCGCCAAGTTGATCGCGCCATTCACTCCCTTTTTAGCTGAAGTTCTATGGCGGCACTTGAAGGGCACATTGCCCGGTGTTTGCGAAAGCGTTCATTTGTGCGACTATCCCGACGGAAGTTTTGCGACCACCGATCCCACATTGAATACTCGCATGGCTCTGCTTCGAGAGATCGCTTCGCTAGGTCGTTCGGCACGCATGGATGCCAAGCTCAAAGTCCGACAGCCGCTTGGTCGGGTCGAAGTGACGATGGCGGACAACACGCATATCGAGTGGCTAAAAATCCATGACGACATCGTGCGAGAAGAGCTCAACGTCAAAGAAATCCACTACGCAAGCGGAGCAAGTCCATTCGTCGAGTACTCGGTCCTGCCAAACTTGCGAAAGCTTGGCCCACGCGTTGGACCTTTGTTGCCGAGGGTCAAGCAAGCCTTAGCTATCGCTTCGGGCGCACTCTTGCTTGAACAGATGACACTTCATTCCAAAATCACTCTTAACGTCGACGGAAACAAAATCGAACTCGACAGCGAAGACATCCAGGTTCGAATGAGTGCAAAAGCAGGTTGGGCTGCTTCGCAAGGTAAGAATTGCGTCGTCGCACTCAATACGGAGCTTACCGATAGCTTGATTCGCGAAGGAATTGCCAAGGATGCGATTCGCTTGATCCAAGATATGCGCAAAAAGCGACAGTGCAACTTCAGCGACCGAATTGAAGTTGTTTTGCAAACCGACGTTTCCTTGATTCGAGATGCAATCCAAGAGAACCATGCATTCATATGTTCGGAAACTTTAGCGGTCCAATTATCGATGGAGAGCACCGCCAAATCCATTGAGCTTGAAGACGTGGAGTTAGCCGACACAACGGTCCAGTTAGGCCTTTGTCCCATCACCTGAGTAAAACCATGACAAACTACCGAACCGAAGTTGATTCGATGGGCGAGGTTCAAGTGCCCGCCAACGCTTACTATAGTGCCCAAACACAACGGGCCGTTGAGAATTTCCCGATCTCGGGCTGGCAGTTGCCAGTCCCTCTTATTCGCGGCATGGGGCGAGTCAAATTGGCATGTGCGAAAGCCAACAACGATCTTGGAAAATTAACGCTCACAGGCAAAAACCGGCTCAGCATCGATCAAGTGAAAGCCATGTATTCGGCTTGCCAGGATGTCATCGATGGAAAAATGGACGGTGAGTTTCCGGTCGATGTTTTTCAAACGGGCTCGGGAACGTCGAGCAACATGAACATCAATGAAGTCATCTCCAATCGTGCCATTGAGTTGATGGGTGGCGATCGCTTTTCGAAATCGAAACCGATCCATCCAAACGATCACGTCAACATGGGACAGAGCACCAATGATACCTTTCCCACAGCCATCCACGTCGCAACTGCTTGCGAGATTCACAACACGCTCATTCCACAACTTGAGAAGCTCCACCGAATCATGCGAGACAAGGCTGAGCAATGGGACAAGATCATTAAGATCGGTCGAACTCATTTGATGGATGCGACTCCGCTGCGATTGGGGCAAGAGTTCGGCGCGTTTGCAAGGCAAATAGAACTTTCTCTCGAACGGGCTCGTGTGGCTGCCAAAGCGGTTTATGAATTGCCGGTTGGGGGGACTGCTGTCGGCAGCGGCATCAACACGCATCCCGAGTTCGGTGGGCGAGTCGCTGCGGACTTGGTCAAACAAACGGGCATCCCGTTTATCGAAGCAGTCGATCATTTCGAAGCCAACGCGCAACGCGACGGACTTGTTGAATGTCATGGGCAAGTCAAGACGATTGCGATGTCGTTGTTCAACATTTCGAACAATATCCGTTGGCTGGGATCCGGCCCTCGATGCGGATTTTATGAAGTGATTCTGCCCGATCGTCAGCCTGGCTCGTCGATCATGCCCGGCAAGGTGAATCCGGTCATGTGCGAGAGCATGATGCAATTGACCGCTCGCGTGATGGGTAACGATACAACCATGACCCTCTGCGGTGCAACGGGCGGCAATTTTCAATTGAACATCATGATGCCGGTCATGGGGCACGCGATGCTTGAAAGCGTAGCGTTGCTGTCGAAGGGCATCGGCGCGTTTATCGAGTTCTGCATGGACGGCCTAGAAGCCAACCCGGAAGCATGCGAAGCGGCGGTCGAGCAGAGTTTGTCGATGGTCACCAGTCTCAATCCACATATCGGCTATGAGAAAGCGGCTAAGCTGACCAAAGAAGCGTTCGCATCTGGCAAGACAATCCGCGAGTTATGTATCGAACAAGACGTGCTGCCCAAGGAAACGCTGGACGCAGCTCTGGATCCGTTCTCCATGACCGAGCCACAAGCATAACGTTTTCTGGCGAAGCCGCGTGCCATGGTTTCGAGCATTCAGAACACAGTTACCGGGCTGTTGATTTAATGGTAACCCGAAGCGTGCGCGAGGTATTGCAGTCGGCTCCTCGCTTACGGGCACGGGTTACCATTGCGTGGCACGAGCGCGCTCGTGAATCCATGGGCGAGACGCCCATGCCACTTTCGAACACCCTGTCTCACAATCCATTAAAGCAACGAGCCGCTAAGACGCGGATGCATGAATCGATCATTTTCGCGATACAGAGACTTCGTCTTTCACTGGAACTAGAAAGTTTTTTCGCAGGAACTCCACAATCCGAAGCGCGGATTTTTCGCTATCGGTCGTACCACGTACCACCAGCGTTCCATCCTCGTTGACAATCACGTCGATCATCGCATTCGGGAAGGCTTGCGCGACCATTCGATTCGCGTCGCGGACATCGCGCGTGAATGGAGATGGGTCGGACAGCGGTTCCACCCAATTCCACTGCGGAACTGGTTCGGCGGACAACGGGGCTGGAAGATAGCCTTGACTGGAACTTGGACTGGGGATTGGACTGTAATCTAGACTGAAACTTGGAATGGGAGTTGGAATGGGGCTTGGAATGGAACTTGGAATGGGAGTTAGACTTGGAAAGGATCTTGGGCGGGAGCTTGGACTTGGACTTGGAACTGGGATTGGACTGAAGCTTGGACTGAAGCTTGGACTGTAGCTTGGATTGTAGCTTTGGACTGGTTTGAAGGATTCGGAGTCACGGCCGTTCCGATGCGGGAAGTTTGTGGGGGGGGTGTCAATGCTTGACGTTTTCCCCAATGAAGTTTTCCCCAATCGCGAGGTGGCTGGAGAAGTTGGCTTTGCATGCAAAATCGCTATTGGCTCCCATGGCTCCCATGGTTTCCATGGTTTCCCAGAGGATGAGGCGTTGGATGTTTTGCATTTTCCGTCTTGGCAAGCGTGGTAGCCATCGCTGTATCCGAAACCATGATACCGTCCCAAATGGTTGGTTGAGGAGCCTCGGCTTGACGGAAGTTGAGCATGCGCCGGTAACGAAAGCAGGCAAGCAATTGCAAGGGAAAACACTCGCGGAACCATACGCATACCATCCTTGATCCGATCCTTTGATTTGCTGTCGCAACGTGAAAATCCGTTTTCTCGTGTTGCAGCGAAATCACATTCCACGTTTGGAACGTGATTCTTGTATCGACGAACGCACATCGCTGGTTGAATTGGTGCGGTCGATCCTGAAGTTCCTGCGATGAAAATGTACGCGTAGTTGCATTGGGTAATCTGTAGCGTTTGAGGGCGACAGTCGAACTGGGGCTTTGGCGGCGGCTTAGGAAGCGATACAATAAACGTTCCTTCCAAAAACAATTAAGCTAGGAGCCTGACGTGATGCGCCAACAACCTTTTCAATTCATTTCTTTTAGAACGCTCAACCGACTTGGTGCTGGCATTTGTCTGCTTGCAATTTCAATTACCTCCATGAACGCTTACTCAGACGATTCCAAAATGCGAATTGACACTGCCCCGTACGGCAAAACGGCTGATGGCCAAAACGTGAGTCTCTTTACTCTCGTCAATGCGAGCGGCAACACGGTCGAAATGATCGATTATGGTGCGATTGTGGTTTCCATCAACGTTCCGGATCGGAATGGGAAACGAACGAATGTTACCGCCGGTTTCGCCTCACTCGACGGCTATTTGCAGCGGCACCCCTACTTTGGTTCAACCGTCGGTCGGTTTTGCAACCGAATCGCCAAAGGAAAATTCTCGATCGATGGCAAGACCTATTCTCTTGCGATTAACAATGGTCCCAATCATTTGCATGGGGGTGAAGTCGGCTTCGATAAACTGGTATGGCGTGTTTCCGAAAAGCTGAAGGCAGATAACAGCGTTGGTCTGCGATTTTTGCTTTCCAGTCCCGATGGGCAAGAGGGGTATCCTGGAACTCTAAAGGTTGTGGCGGACTATGTTTGGGACAACGAAAATACGCTCACCATCCGCTTTACCGCAAATACAGACAAGGCAACGCACGTCAATCTCACGAATCACGCTTACTTTAATCTTTCCGGGGCTGGAAGCGGGACTGTGTACAAACATGAATTGGAACTTGCGAGCGATCAATATCTAGACGTGGACGAGAACATGATCCCGACGGGCAAAATCCCAAATGTCAAAGGTACTCCGTTGGATTTCATGGTTAAGCATCCGATCGGTGACAAAATTCAAGAACTCCCGGAAACCAAAGGGTACGATCATTGTTTCGTAGTCCGAGGAGAAACGGGCAAACTCCGGCTAGCCGCCAATGTAGTTGACCCTGCGAGCGGTCGATCCATGGAAGTGCGTACGACGCAACCTGGCATCCAACTCTACACCGGTAACTTTCTAGACGGGACCTCAGGCAACGCGGGCTTCAAGCAACACGAAGCATTTTGTCTTGAAACGCAGCATTTCCCGGACGCCCCAAACCAAAGTTCGTTTCTTACGACTCTGCTCAAGCCTTCCGAAACGCTTAAAGAAACAACGACGTATCATTTTGGTTTGGTCAAATAGGCCGTGGCCTGATGACCCATAAAAAAGGGGCTCAGAAATCGAGATTTAATTGCGGAAATAGTGTTCTTTCGCCGCGGAAATAGATAGATTAAAGGAAATCACACACTCATTGGTTTTCGATTGCGAGCGTGCGGCACCTGTCGCTTGCTTTGTCATCTCCTCCAACCTCATCCCGAAAACGATCGTTGAGTTGTAAATATGACCGTCAATAGTCGTCAAAAGCTCAAACCTAGTTTGCATGGTCTCAAGCGCATTCTTCGTTTCGATGTCTTGGAAGATCGTCGAGTGATGGCCGCACTGGACGTGTTTGTGTTCGATGATTTGAATGGCTCCCGTTCGTTCGACTCAGCGTCCGACTCGCCGCTTCAAGAGAAACCGGTTTTCATCGATTTGAATCGGGATGGTTCATTGAGCTCATCCGAGCCTTGGACTGTAACGGATTCCAATGGGATCGCACATTTCAAGGACCTAGAGGCTGGGAACTACACGGTTCGATTGCTCGGCAGCAACAGCAGAGTAGTGCAGTCATTCCCAACAGCCCCTGCCAGTCAAGAAGTGTCGAGCGGAACCATTGGCAAAGTAGTCCGCGTGGAAACGAACGGGGCGACGTGGGCTTTTTCAAACAGTAGCTTGTCTCTTTTTGACAACGGTCTTTCGAAGACCCTGAAGTCGATTGACTTTGAAAACTCGATTATTGTCGATGCTGTTTTCGAACAAACCGACACCAAAACGTCGATTGGTTATGTCCTGGCGCGAAACGCAAGCCAAGCCCAACAACTTTGGAGTGTATCGAACCAAGAAAATGCTTCAAAAACCCTGATTGCAATCGACGCGTCCAACATCTCGAAAATGACAATGGTTGGGGATCAACTGCTGATTCAAGAATCGGGGGACGCTTCTAAGCTGTCTTTGTTACGATCTTCCGGTGTGCTGACGGCACTGACGGAGATCAGTACATCAAATGCTGGGTCTATCAGGAGTGTTGGGCCGAATGGTTTTGCCATTCTCGACACGGTCGATGCGTCCAGTTGGATAACGATGTACCAACTAAACGGAAATGCACCGCTGAGTGTGATGCGGCGTTCGTTTCCGTCGAGCGTTGTGGCATGGGAGAGTTCACCGGATGGGAAGACACTGGCGGTAAGTACTGTTGACGATTTCTTTGTTTTGGATATCGAAAATGGCCTACAGGTACGATCTATCCTCAAGGATGCTGTTGAGCCGATTTTATTTGACTCCAACCGAGACCTTTTGATAACCGGGACCAAGTCAAACACGGACCAGTTGGTGGGATGGAATACATCGAATTGGGCACCAACTCTCTCTATTCCCATTTCGCAAAGTGATTCGTTAACAGGCGCGGGGGCTAGTTTGCGATTGGATCCATACGGTCGCTTCCTTGTTGGATCCAAAGATGGACGGTCCTACCAATATGATTTGGCCGCCGCAGCCATAGTCACGGCTGTTGTCACCGAAATTGGGACAACGCAAGTTCAAATTGGAATCCGCGTGACAGGTCGCAACGTTGCTCCTGTTTTGCGTGATCTTGGCACAGAATTCGTTAATGAAGACGAGCAATTCAGCCTCGACCCAACGAAAGTTCGATCTTCGGCATCCGATGGAGATGGCGACTCGCTGGTGTATGTGATTCGCAACAAGCCTTCCTTGGGCTCGGTTTCATGGAGTTCTGATGGGCGTAGCACCTACGTCCCGACCAGTAATGCAAACGGCCAGGATTCGATTGTTGTTCAAGCATATGACGGAATCGAATGGTCAAATGAGCAGTCGCTCGATATCGAGATTGCTCCTATCAACGATGTGCCGACCGGGATTCTGTCGTCGGTAAACGCCATTGATGAAAATCCGAGCCTTCAATCCGTTTTGGCTCAGCTATTGGTCCAAGATCCTGACAGCGACTCGGACTACGAATATCAAATAAATGATCCAAGGTTTAGTGTCGTGGATGGTATCCTCAGACTCATTGTTGGTGCTATCAATTTTGAGAAAGAGGCGTTTTTGTTTCTGCCGATTATGGCAGTCAACCGAGTGCGAAATTCCGACAGGATTTCACAAACACTGACCCTACGCGTAAATGATCAAAACGATGCCCCAACTGGAATTGTGACTCCTGAAAATTTGTCGGTCCCCGAACGAACCAAGGACGTGGTTTTAGGTGGCGTCAGCGTTGTTGATGAAGACGCAAACTCGCAATCCTCTTGGGCGGTGAGCGATCCCCGATTTGAGATTGTCGGTGGGATGTTGAGATTGACTCCAAACACGGTACTTGACTTCGAATCAGAGCCTTCGATTGTGGTCACGCTTACCGGCTCGGATCCAACAAGCTCGTTTACAATCGACAAATCCATCACGATTACGGTTGCAGATCAAGATGACCCGCCTTCGGACCTGATTGTGAATATCGCAGGCACGATCAATCAAAACGAGCGAGGTGCAACCGTCGGTTTGGTTCAGGTGATCGACGTGGATCAAGGCGAGTCCTATTCGTTCGGCGTTAGCGATAATAGGTTTGAGGTTCGTCGAGGCGTCTTGTCGCTAAAACCAGGAATGAGCCTTGACTCGGTCGATTCTGGCTATCTCGACCTGACTGTTACTGCAACCTCGGATAGAACTGGACTTCGAGTCCAAAAGACAAGTCGACTAAAAGTCTTGCCAGATCCTACTCCGTACCATAATGACAACGACCCATATGATGTTGATGGAGATGGAAAACTCACTCCGCTTGATCCACTCCTCATTATCAACCACATCAACAATCGAGGGATCGGTCCATTGCCACCTCCAGGGGAAGGGGAAGGCAAACAGCCAGACCTAGACGTCGACGGTGATGGATCGGTTACGCCATTGGACATATTGATTTTGATCAATCGACTCAATCGCTTTAATCAAGACTCCAGTGGAAATAGTCCCCCGAGTGGCAGCGCTAGTAAAGACGGTAACGGAATGCCGAAAGCTGAGGGGGAGTCAACAACTCCAGTTACTCGTGCAACGGACATGTCGCTCGCAAGCTACGTCGCGGACGTCTCAGATGAAATCGGCACAAGTCGTTTGCGACGCCGATAATGCGACGCCGATAATGCGATGGCGATAACGGGACGCCGATTTCTTGGTGAGAAAATTCCGCAGGCTTGACCTGCGGATTGTTTGTCGCCTAGTTCGGCGAGAGTGGGCTGACGACACCACCTTGCGGGGTGCTGATCGTGTTGGGGTGAAGATAGCGCGTCCTAAGGCGAGCAACGGACTTGCACCGCATCGCCTAAAAGTGTTTCTAACTCAGGAGTAAATAGCTTATGTCTACCGTGTCCCGGCGAAAATTCCTCTCGGTTTCGACGAGTTCCGCTGCCCTGGGAGTCGTGGGTACCCAGCCCGCGTTCTTGCCCCTACTAAGTGCGCAAGAAGTGAAGATAGCATCCGACATGGTTCGATTTCGGCCTGAGATTGAGCCGCTTGTCAGGCTGCTCGAGGACACAGCCCGCGAGAAAATAATCGACGTGGTTATCAGCGCAATTCGTAGCGGAACCAGTTACCGCGAATTGCTTGCAGCCCTATTCTTAGCCGCGATTCGAAATGTTCAGCCGCGCCCAGCCGTGGGGTTCAAGTTTCATAGCGTTATGGTGGTCCATGCTGCACATCAAGCGTCGATTGCGGCTTCCGACGATGCTCGCTGGTTGCCTTTGCTTTGGGCCATCGATTACTTCAAGAGCGCACAGGCGACCGATGTGAAGGAAGGGGATTGGACGATGCCTGCCGTGAACACGAGTCGACTGCCGTCTCCTGAAAGATCGCTCGCGACGCTCGGACAGGCATTGACCGATTGGGACGAACCTGCGGCGGATGTCGCGGCCGCAGCAGCCTCGCGAGTCTCAACCAGTAGCCAACTCCTGGATGTTTATGCGCGCTCGGCTGCTCGCGATTTTCGAAGTATCGGACATAAAGCAATCTATGTCTCGGGCGCATTTCGAACACTCGAGGTGATTGGTTGGGAGCACGCTGAACCTGTAATGCGATCGTTGGCCTATGCTATTTTGAACCATACAGGCGAAGAAAATCCTTCGCTCAACAACTTCGAAGCGGATCGCGCGGGTCGGGTCAACTGGGAATTGGCCGAAACGATTTCACCACAGTGGTTAGCGGGTAAACTGAATCCAAACGTCAGTCGAGACGTACTTGCAGCCCTTCGTGAGCTTTCGCCGACGGATGCATCGACGTTGGTTGTCGAACTTCTGAATAAGGAGATCAGTCCGAGAAGTATTTATGATGGTGTGTTGTTGGCGTCTGCGGAATTGGTCATGCGTCAACCTGAGATTGTTCCGCTACATGCTGTTACCACGAGCAATGCCATGCACCACTTATTCCATTCCGTTAGCGACGACCGATTGAGGCGATGGATCCTTTTGCAAAACGCTTCGTTTCTAGCTCATTTTCGTATCGCGGCGACAGATAGAGGCAGGTTGCCCGATAGCAAACTCGATCAATTGGAATCCCACGGGGAGAGCGCTCCGTTGGTCGATACGATCTTCGACACTGTGCGAGCAGATCGGCCCTCCGCGGCAGAACAAGTGTTGACTTACATGCAGCGGGGTGGAGACATAGTGCCATTGATTCGCAAAGCGCGCGAGCTCGTTTTCTCAAAAGGAACCGATTCGCATGATTACAAGTTTAGTTCGGCGGCGATCGAGGACGCGATTGCGATCGATCCGAAATGGCGAGGGCATTATTTGGCTGGCTGCAGCTACCTATTGCACGGGTCCAGCGAAAAAACAACCACGCTTTCGGAACGGGTGCGAGCTGCGACATAACATGCACTGAGTTTTGCACACGGGTGCCGTCCCTGCACACGGGTACCGTCCCTGCGTCGGCTTAGGCCGATGGACAGAAACGAGATAAACAATCACAATGAGAATCTCAGTTTTGTGAGTTCTCTCTTAGTCTTTTCACTTACTCGGATCGAATTGCTATGCTACGCGCACTTTTTTCGAACTGCTTTTTGTTTGCAATGCTGATCGGGGTGGCCAACGCTCAAACGGCACAGACAATTAGAGCACTTATCATTGATGGACAAAACAATCATGGCGCTTGGCCCAAGACGACCGTGATGATGAAAAAGTACTTGGAGGACACCAAGCGTTACACCGTCGACGTTGCGAGAACGCAGACCACTTGGCAGGGAGAAGACTTGCTCGCAAAATACCCGCTAAACGACGGTGTTAAGCGAGAAGCCGCAAAAAAAGCCGTTCCAGATCCGAATTTCAAACCCGACTTTTCCAAGTACGACGTTGTCATTTCCAATTTTGGTTTTGGGGCTGCACCTTGGCCTGCTGAAACAAATGCAGCGTTCGAGAAGTTTGTTGCTGGCGGAGGTGGCTTGGTCATTGTCCACGCGGCCGACAACTCGTTCGGAGATTGGGAAGAATACAATAAAATGATTGGCCTTGGCGGTTGGGGCAATCGAACAGAGAAAAATGGTCCCTATGTCTACTTAAATGCCAAAGAAGAAAAAATCACCGATAATTCTCCTGGAAATGGTGGTAGCCACGGGTCACAGCATGAGTTTACCGTCGTGGTTCGGGATGCAGAACATCCTATAACCAAGGGCATTCCAAAATCTTGGTTGCATACGAAGGATGAGCTATACGACAAACTCCGTGGACCGGCTCAGAATATGAAGATATTGGCGACGGCGTTTTCAAGCAAAGCGCAAGGTGGAACGGATCGTCATGAGCCTATGGTCATGACGATCGATTATGGCAAGGGACGTGTCTTTCACACGCCGATGGGGCACGCTGACTATTCGATGGAGTGCGTCGGTTACATTACCCTTTTCGTTCGCGGAACGGACTGGGCCGCAACCGGATCGGTAGTCGATTCGAAGATTCCTAGTGACTTTCCAACGGCGGACAAATCATCGCAACGCAAATTTGACTAGGGAAGCGGATGGGAATTATGGATTTGCAACCGACGGAACTGAAGCTCACCGAGCAACGATCCCTTGAGATTATTTGGAGTGACGGCAAAAAAATGGATTATCCGTACGGTGTGCTCCGAATGGCTTGTCCCTGTGCGACTTGCCGCGAAAAAAAACGAGCCGAAGCAGCAAAACCCAAGGGTTTGCTTCAAGTGCTATCTGCTGCGGAAACCGTGCCATTGGCGGTCACACAGATGCGTCCTGTTGGAAATTACGCTTACAACATCACTTTTTCTGACGGTCATAGCTCAGGTCTGTTTACAATGGAGTTGCTTCGTGAAATAGGAACGCTAGTCGAAACTTAAGGTTTTCCACTCCGCATGCATCTCAATCCGATTCGATTCGATCGCTTTAAAAGTTTGGTTCCTATACAAGATTGGGATGATTTGTTGTTGGTCGGATGGCGAGAGTGGGTAGCGCTGCCGGAGTTGGGTGTCGACAGGCTTCATGCCAAGCTTGATTCCGGAGCAACTGTCTGCTCGTTGCATGCAGAACGGATCGAAGAGTTCCAACGCGGCAAAGAGAAATGGGTCCGCTTTTTCGTATTAGGGGATCACGATCGTCAAGAGTCTGCGTACCATTGCAATGCAAAACTCGTTGGCTCTCGCTATATTCGATCGTCTAACGGGCACATCTCTTTGCGTCCAGTCATTGAAACCATGCTTCGTATCGCTGATTTTCAATGGCCTATCGAAGTTACATTGAGCAATCGAGAAACCCTTGAGTGCAGGATGCTGATTGGCCGCTTGGCCCTCGCCGGTCGATGTCTGGTCGATTGCAGTCGCTCGGATGTCGTGTCTCGATAAGACAGCGATGGGTGCGATGGGTGCTTGTTTGTCCCTGGGGGAATAGTTAGTATCAATATTCCCCTCACCGATGGTTTTACGGACAGAAAGCCTCATTCCTCCCCAAACCTTTAACAATCGAGTACCACAATGGGTCGTTCATCGCGTCGCGAATTTATCAAAGCGGCAAGTGCCACGCTCGCAGCTCCTTATGTTATTACTTCAGCGGCTTTAGGGAATGAGTCACGCTCACCAGCCAGCGATAGAATTGTTATGGCAGGTATCGGGCTCGGCAACATGGGTAAAGGTGACCAAGGCGCGTTTCTTGGTCGCAAGGATGTGCAATATGTTGCCGTTTGCGATGTGCGAAACTCCGTTCGCGAATCTGCCAAAGGAAAAGTAAACGAACGTTACGAAAACTCAGATTGCAAAGCGTACAACGATTTCCGTGAACTTCTTGGCCGATCGGATATCGATGCGGTTCACGTGGCAACGCCGGACCACTGGCACGCAATCATGGTGATCGAAGCGTGTCGTCACGGGAAAGATGTGTATTGTCAGAAACCGGAAACGCTGACCTTACGCGAAGGTCCATTGATGATCGAGGCGGCTCGTCGGTACGGTCGCGTGGTTTCTGGTGGCAGCCAACGCGTGCTAGAAGACTACAAAGGAATTGTGAATCAGTGCTGGGGCGGTGAATTGGGCAAGATCAAATCCATCAACGTGAATGTTGGCCCGCTTTCACAACTTTGCAATCTACCTGTCGAAGACACCTCGAGCGATATTGATTGGGACCTGTGGCTTGGGCCTGCTGCATGGGCACCTTATAATGCGGCCCGATGCAGCGGGAGTTTTTCGACTGCGGGCAATAGTTGGCGTTCCTACGTTGATTATTCCGGGGGTGGAATGACAGACTGGGGCGCGCACCATTTTGGTGGAGCAACGTTTGCAGTCGATGTGCGAGAACTTCAACCCGAGGAAGTGACCTATATTGATGAGAGAGAGGGAAAGCATTTGAGTTTGCGTTACCCCAACGGGCTGACGATTACGCACAATCGCCCAAAGACGGGCAATCTCGCCGTCGAAGGGACTCCCGGTGAAACTCGCGAGCCAAAACCGGTCCCCACGTACAAGGGAGAAGGTGGCATCTACGGTGACTTCATCGAGTGCGTCAAGACTCGCGAGAAGCCGTTCCGCGACATTGAGCTAGGGGTCAATACGACAGCCGTTAGTCATTTGTGCACGATCGCCTATCAGTTGCAACGCTCGCTCAAATGGGATGCTGCCAAACAAGAATTCCCTGGGGACGCGGAAGCCAATCGGCTGCTTGATCGTGCTCGTCGCGAACCATGGCAATTGTAAGCTCCGAAATCTAGATTTACTCTCCATTCCAATAAATATTTTCCTGAGGTCGTAGCATGTTGGATCAAGCATTTGAAGCGTTGAAGACTTACGATTGGGGCGCAGAACGCAGTCCCCTTGAGCCGATCAACGAGGCGATTATTTCCAGTCGCAACGATGCAGTTGCACGCAAAGATTTGGAAGCTCGGTTGATCTCCTCGTTGAAAACGCCGATTTCCCGAGATGCAAAAGATTATGTATGCCGCAAGCTGATGCAGATAGGAACGGCTGCTTCGGTCTCGACCGTAGCGGAGTTGCTTGCGGACAAAGACCTTTCGCACATGGCTCGTTTTGCCTTGGAGCGAAACCCGGCTCCCGAAGCGGCACAAGCGTTGAGAGATGCGCTACCGAGAGTTGCTGCACCGCTCAAGGTTGGGATCATTTCCTCGTTGGGACAGCGGCGAGATGTTGCCAGTGTCGCGTCGTTCGCCAAGATGCTGAACGATACGGATGGAACGATTGCTCGCTCAGCCGCTTTGGCCTTGGGCGCGATTCGAACCAGCGAAGCAGCGAAAGCTTTGAGTAATGCCAAAGCTACTGCGCCGGAGACTCAAATTGCGATTACCGATGCAAGTCTGTCGTGCGCGGAATCGCTGTTGGCAGTAGGCAACAAAAGTGAAGCGCTGGCCATTTACAAATCGTTGCTTGGCGAAGGGCAATCCAAGCAAGTGCGACTCGCTGCCACTCGCGGCATATTGGCTTGTAGCGGGAAATAGTCGTTTCGGCTCACCAAGTCCCGCAGGCTCGTCCTGCGGATCGTTGGGATTTTTTGCTACAAATAAAACGACACCCTCTAGGAGAATGAACTGTGCGGTATTGTGTTTGGCTTAATCGTGGATGTTTCGGCCTGGTTTTTTCATTGGGATTGATGGGGAACGTTTCGCCAGCTCAAGAGAAAAATACCGAGCTAATCCGCATGGTTCTTGAACTCCTCAACGACAAGGACAAAGACATGCGTTCCGTCGGCTTGGAACAAGTCCGCTCGGAAGCGAAAGGCCCAGAGGCAACCAAGCAGTTTGCATCGCAATTGCCAAAATTGATGCCCGCAGGTCAGATTGGATTACTAAGTGCACTGGCTTCGCGGGGAGATTCAAGTGCAAAACCGGAAGTGTTAACGCTATTGAAAACAAGCAGGGACGATTCCGTGCGAGTTGCCGCTATCGCTGCAATCGGAGAGTTAGGGGACAAGGCCGAATTGCCTCTTTTGGTACAGATGTTAGGTAGCGAGACAATCGCACTGCAAAACGCTGCGAAGAAAAGCTTGTCCCGATTGCGAGGCTCAACCGTGAACGCGACGATCGTATCGGAAATGAATAACGCTTCATCTGGAAGAGTAGCTCTTATCGAAGTTTTGGTGATGAGGCGGGCATCGGAATCTATGCCAATGTTAACAGCAATGGCCGTCGATCAAGATCCTAAGGTGCGACAAGCAGCCATGATCGCGTTAGCCGAACTAGGCGACTTGACACAAGTTCCCGGCATGATTCAAGGGGTTCTCAAGGCGGGCAAAGGTGCTGAACGAGATGCGGCCGAGAAAGCGTTGGCGACGGTTTGCGGACGCAACACCAAGCCAGAGTTGCGAGCGGAACCGATACTCGCAGCAAGCGCCAAGCTTGACGAAGCCTCTCAGCTTGACTTGCTATCTACCGTGGCGAGAGTCGGCGGGGCGAAAGCCCTGTCCGCTGTCGAAGCTGCAATGAATAGCGAGAATCGAACTCAACATGATGCCGGCCTGCAGGCGTTTTGCAAATGGCCAGACGCGTCGGTCGCGGATAAACTCGCCGCCCTGATCGAGAAAGCAACGAACGCAAGCGAACGAAGCCTCGAATTCAAGGCATTTGTCCGAATCGTCAGTTTGCGTAACGATAAGCGGTCCGACCAAGAAAGGCTCACTCGCCTTAAGCAAGCCATGTCTTTTGCATCATCACCCGAGGAGAAAGCACTCGTACTAAATCGGTGCCGTCTCGCTTACTCCGCCGACTCAATGCGTTATGTTTTGCCGTATCTCGATCAACCGTTGTTTGCGGGAGTCGCATGTGAAACCATTGTTGAACTGGCTCATCATCGAGAGGTACGCGAGCCAAATAAATCCGAGTTTGACGAAGTTTTGGATCGGGTCATGCAAATCAGCCAGGACGCTGTCGTGAAAGACAGAGCCCAGCGTTACAAGAATGGGCAAACCTGGGTGCGTCCCAAAGCAGGAGAGTGAGACCCTAGCTATTTCAATGGCCAAGCGTCTAGCCATTCGAATTTGGTTTGGGTCATCTTGTAATCTCTGAGCAAGCGTTGATGCATGTCTAGCAAGTGCCCAGCGCCGTAAAAGATTGCGAGTTTCTTTTTGCCAGCCTTTAGTTCTCTCTCCATAATTTGGAAAGCTTTGGTGTTTCGTTCTGTCAGCAAAGTGCTCTTGCCATTTTTGTCGGCGAAACCAGCCATCTGTGCTTCCATCGATTCGAATTGTTCCGCCATGACCCGTCGCAATTTGATCGTGTCTTTCGACATCAGCGCTGCCATCATTTCAGCTTGTTGTGTAGCTCCTTTCTTGCTGTTCTGTGCAACTAGGCCCGCACCCATTAGCCGTGCGAACATTCCGATGAACCCATCTCCTCGCTTTTTCATATCTTCCCCAAACTCGTCCGGGCTCATATCCGCGTGAACAAAATTGGAAGGAGAATAATCCACTTCATCCAGTTGGAATGACAAATCCAAAATGTCCTTCATGCCTGTTTGCATCATGCCAATTGGATTGACTCCGCCACGTTCGGCCCGTTGATCCGGTTTGTTCGCCGAGGGATCGGCGACAAGCTCATACAGCATGACATCATAGCTCTTAAATCGCTTATTCAGTTCGCTATAGTATGCCTTGGTCGCAATGTGGACAGCCCCGATCAAGTCGATGTACGCGCCCTTGAACTCCCCTTCGGTAAACTCGTACCTAGCGATGGCAACCTGGAGCGATACCGGTTCGCCCTTGTCGTTCTTCTTGATTCGCAAGAAAGAAACTTTGTCTTGGTTGGCTGAATCCGAATCGGATCCTGAGGTTGCCGTAACATTTTTTTGCGGCTCCTGCGATTTTGCTCCCCCGACAAAAATGCCGTCGAAGGCAAATCCAAACAGGACCGCAAGGGCTGAGTATTTCGCTGTTCTTCCGAGCATAAAATTTTCCGTGATTTCGAGATGAGGATGATTTCAGTCGCGAGCGACGTCGCGCTACCCGCCGCCGATTCGCTTCGATTATTTTGTTAATCAACTATAGCGGATGTTCGAGAATTTGGGAGGAATGCCACTGCGACACTTGACTATTCTGACGCCGCGCCAACAATTGACAGTATGGTTGAATTAACTAGAAAACAGCGCGAAATCGAACTCAGGACTTCCGAAATCCTGAGGATAGCTCGTCCGATCTTGATTTCCGACGGTTTTCGGGGATTGAGCATGGATCGTTTGGCTTTCCAAATGGAATATGCAAAGGGAACGATCTACAACCATTTTAAGAACAAAGAAGAGATCGTTCTCGCGTTGGTTGCCGAGTCGATGGAGATTCGGAGAAGCCTTTTCGAGCAGTCGGGGATTATCCAGGGACCGGCCCGTTTGAGGATGATGGCTCTTGGGGTTGCTTGCGAATTCTACACTCAGCATTGCGCTGACGATTTCGCAATGGAACAGTGGGTGCGCCAACAAGGTATTTGGGACAAATCTTCGGAAAAACGGCAAAATCTGATTCGGCAGTGCGAAGAGCAGTGTATGGCAATCGTGGCCGGAATCGTTCGCGATGCGGTCCTACGACAAGAGCTTGTTCTGCCCGAATCGCTGGGGGCGGAGGAGTTGGTTTTCGGATTTTGGGCGATCAATTACGGTAGTCAAGTGCTTTCGCACACAAGTCCGTCCCTACCTTCCTTGGGAATCAGCAATCCAGCCAGCGTCATTCGCATCCACTGTTGCACTTTGCTCAATGGCTTTCAGTGGAATCCCGTAATGGACTACGCGCGCTCCAACCAGGAATCGGAAGCCTTGGCTGAAAAACTATTTCCTGTTTTTTGGACGATCAAAAACAGGAATAGGGCGTAGATAGAACGGAACGGAAACGAGTGAACCGCTCCGACCATACGAATCAAGACGCAGAAGCGTCCTTTCTTGGCCAAAAGAAAATGACGTGGCGTCAATTCATGGCGCTCCGGACGAAACAAAAGGTAAGCGCCGAAACAAAAGGTAAGCGCCGAAACAAAAGGTAAGCATAGAGAAATGAAATTCATGAGACGCAAAGTGGTTGGGATCGTTGCCGCCCTCGCGGTCATTTCCGTTGGCGGGGCCTTTGCCTATCACAATCTTCAGTCGAAGGAATGGTTGGGATCTGTCGCGCATTCCAAGCCCGAAACAGCATCAGGGCCAAAGCTGAATCCAAATGGATCGGAAGTGGTTGTGCGCGCTTACCTCATTGAGGCGAATTCGCAGGCAAGGCGGGCGATGCACATGTTTACCGGCACGTTACAACCTCGCTATCTGGCTTCGGTGGGCTTTCGGGTGTCGGGCAAGATCTCGGAACGAACCGTCGAGTTGGGACAACATGTTCGAAAGGGACAAGTGCTTTTTCGCCTCAACCCTGACGATTCTGAGCTTCAATTGCGAGTTGCGGAGGCGGATCAGGTTTCTGCAATGTCTATGTTAAAGCAAGCGACAGCAGAAGAGGCTCGGCTTATTCAGCTTCGTGCATCGGGGTCCGTCAGTCAATCGGATTACGATCTTGCATTATCGACTCGCGACGTCGCCATCGCACGCGTGGACGGGGCTGCCCGAAGATTAACGTTGGCCAAGAATCAGCGAACCTACTTCGATCTCATTGCGGACACCGATGGCCTTGTCACATCGATCCAAGCCGAGGCGGGTCAAGTCGTAGCTGTTGGTCAACCAGTGCTTCAAATCATGCAGAACGATGAATTAGAAGTGGTCGTTAGCTTGCCTGAAGGTTTGGTGGGCGAAGTGCGAACGCTAAGCGCAATCGCCACTCTGTGGTCCCGATCGGAGCTGAAACTTCGCGCGGAGTTGCGAGAGCTTTCGCCGATAGCAGATTCAGCGTCACGCACCTATGATGCCAAATTCCGCTTGCTCGATCAGGCGAATGACTTGGCGATCGGAATGACTGCTTCGATCCAATTAAGCGATCCGAAGGAAAGTGGCATTACGGTACCACTGACCTCGATCTCAAGTCGAAATGATCAACCCATCGTTTGGCGTATCGAACCGCACACTGGAAAAGTAGAAGCGGTTTCCGTGGATGTGATGGAATACCGTTCGGACACAGCCATCATTCGCGGCGAACTCCAACAGGGCGATCGAATCGTGAGCGCGGGTGTTCAACGCATTGACGAAAATGTGAAAGTCCGAGTTTGGGAAACAAGATTATGATGGACGGTTCCCCAAAAGCAGCCGCAGTTGACCATTCTTGGAATCTATCGCGCTGGGCTGTGACTCATCCTGCGTTTGTTACATTTTTGATTCTTGCTTGTTCCGTTGCGGGCATACAGGCTTACTTTCAGATGGGACGCGCCGAAGACCCTTCCTTTACGATCAAAACCGCAATCGTCTCAGCGACCTGGCCCGGTGCGACATCCGAAGAGATGCAACAGCAAGTTGCCGAGGAAGTAGAAGACAAACTTCGGGAGACGCCCTACCTAGACTTTCTGCAAACCTACTGCTTACCTGATCGAATGCTAACGATCGTTCAGCTCAAAGATACGGCACCGCGAAAAGAGGTCCCGAATATTTGGTATCAAGTTCGCAAGAAACTCGGTGACATTCAAAATCAGATGCCTCAAGGAGTGATCGGTCCTGCCGTCAATGACGAATACGGGGACGTTTATTCTGCTTTGTATGCCTTCACAGGCGATGAGTATTCACCCGCTGAGCTTAAGCGGATGTGTGAAAAGGCTCGGAAGCAATTGTTGCGAATCGGAGATGTCGAAAAGGTTGATATTATCGGCGAACAAGCCGAACGGATCTACATCGAGTTTTCGCACAGCAAGTTATCAACGCTGGGTGTCACGCCGCAACAGATTTTCGATAGTGTTCAACGTCAAAACGTGCTGATGCGATCCGGAAGTATCGACACCAAGACCGATCGGATTCATGTTCGTGTTTCGAGAGACTTTGACGGCATCGAGGAAATTAAAGCGGTCCCAGTCCAAGCCAACGGTCGCGTGTTCCGATTGAGCGATATTGCAGAGGTGAAACGCGGCTACGAAGACCCTCCACTCTATCTTGTGCGTTTCAATGGCAAGCCTGCTGTGGCCTTGGGAGTGGTTATGTCCAAGGGAGGAAACGTAGTCAAACTCGGCGAATCGCTCAACCAAGAGTTCGTCTCGATTCGTGAGCAGATGCCCCTTGGAGTCAGCATTGGTAACATCGCATTTCAACCCCACGTTGTCGAAGAGTCGGTTGGCGAGTTCCTCAAGTCTTTTGTTGAGGCATTGATCATCGTCCTTGTGGTCAGCTTCTTGAGCTTAGGCTTTCGAACGGGCATTGTCGTGGCGTTAAGTGTACCCTTGGTCTTATCCATCGCGTTGGTCGTCATGAATGCGATTGGGATGAATTTGGATCGCATATCACTCGGAGCATTAATTTTGGCTCTTGGTTTGCTAGTAGACGATGCGATCATTGCAGTCGAAATGATGGCGGTAAAAATGGAAGAAGGCTGGGGTCGCGTCGATGCAGCCACGTTCGCGTGGACTTCGACAGCCTTTCCGATGTTATCTGGAACGCTGATTACGGTGGTTGGTTTTTTGCCGGTTGGATTTGCGCGATCGGCGGCGGGTGAATACGCAGGTGGTATTTTTTGGGTGGTCGGTATTGCGTTGATTGCATCGTGGTTCGTAGCCGTCGTTTTTACTCCCCATATCGGCGTTATACTCTTACCCGACTTTCACAAGAAGCCGGGGGAAGAGCACCACGTACCGTTCCAGTCTCCTTTTCATCGCACGCTTCGATCGATCATTCGCGTTTGTGTTCGGCGTCCACTTTACGTTGTTTCAATCACATTTGCGATGTTTGTTGCATCGGTGTTTGGCTTCACGCAATTGCAGCAACAGTTCTTTCCCCTTTCGTCGCGAACGGAGTTGATGATTGACGTCCGCATGAACGAGGGAGCATCGGGCGAAGCGACGTATAGGATGGCCGAGAAAATCGAAGGATTATTGCAGCCGCTGTTGGAACCGGCTGATGGAGAAGAGCAACCGAGTGTCGATCGCTTTACTAGTTATGTTGGCGCGGGAGCGGCAAGGTTTTTTTTGGCTCTCAATCCGGACTTGCCCAATCCTAGTTTTGGAAAAATTATCATTCAAACAACGAGCATTTCTGCTCGCGAAACACTGCGAGCGGAACTCAAGCGGCGTTTTGAGCAAGAGGAGTGTTTTTCGGATGCTTCTTTGCGGGTCATGCGATTGGAATTTGGTCCACCCGTTGGCTTTCCCGTACAGTTTCGAGTGATTGGTCCGGATCCGAAAATCGTTCGTTCGATCGCGAATGACGTTCGAGAAGTAATGCGAAAAGAGCCGGCGGCATTGGATGTCAATCTCGAATGGGACGAACCAGCTAAATCGATTCACATCGACATCGATCAAGACAGAGCGAGACTCATGGGATTGGCACCACAGGAGATCGAGCTTGGATTGCAAACCCTGCTGAGTGGTACGCCTATTTCGCAATATCGTGAGGAGACCGAGACCATTCAGGTTGTTGCCAGAGCCATTGAATCGGAACGGCTCAATCTGACTCAGTTCGCAGACATGACGCTTTTTACTCAAAACGGTCGGGCCGTGCCGCTAAGTCAAATCGGAAACATCCGACCAGGATTGGAGGAACCCATCGTTTGGCGACGCAACCAAGAGCGATCGCTAGCGGTTCGATGTGACGTTGCGGACGGCTTTCAAGCACCTGACATCAGCAGCAAAGTGGAGAAGAAGCTTGAGACGTTGAAAGCCGGTCTACCTGTCGGCTACCGCATTGAAGCAGGTGGGGCAATCGAGGAAAGCAACAAAGCCAACAAGGCCTTGTTTGCAATGTTTCCAATCATGATTTTGTTGATGTTGACGCTCTTAATGTCACAGGTTCATAGTTTCAAAAAGATGATCTTGATCTTTGGTATCGCCCCGCTTGGCTTGATAGGTGCGGTCGCCTTTCTGTTGCTGTTCGGTTCGCCGTTTGGGTTTGTGGCTCTGCTGGGGGTGATTGCGTTGGCGGGGATGGACATGCGAAACTCCGTGATCTTGGTCGATCAAATCGAGCAGGATATCGCCCAGGGTTTGAGCGAATGGGATGCGGTGATCGAGTCATCGGTACGGCGAGCAAGGCCCGTAATCTTGACAGCCGCCACTGCGATCCTCGCTATGATCCCGCTAACGCGAAGCGTGTTTTGGGGACCGATGGCGATCGCCATCATGGGCGGCTTATCGATCGCAACGTTTTTGACGCTGATCAACTTGCCAGCCTTGTACGTCTTGTTCTTTCGAGTCAAGCCGCCAGTGGCGGTGAAATAGGCATGTGCGGGTGATGGGCCTATGCTAGATCTCGTCAGTCTTTGATTGCGGCTTGGCTTGGCTAGCGGTACGATTATAGTGTTGGAATGATTCCCCTGACCGTGATCCTCTAAAAGCGAATCCATGCATGCGACTACTTATTCTGGCGACGATGCTGTGCGTGTCTCTAAGTGTTCAAGCAGACGACCAGGTCTTTTCCGGGCCACAGGTCGGTGAAAAGCTCCCCGAATTCAAAGTTCGAGGCGTCTTCGACAAAGATGCTGGGATCGAAATGGATTTCGTTGCCAAGTCCAACGGCAAGCCTATTGTTTTGATCTTTGTGCATGATTTGAACCGCCAATCCATCAGCATGACGCGGACTTTGTCACAGTACACTCATAGTCGAGTCAAGGACGGGCTCAACACGGGAGTCGTTTGGCTGGACGATGATGCGACCGAAGCAGAGAATACTCTCAAGCGAATTCGCCATGCTTTGGCAAAGGATGTCGCAGTAGGTATCTCGGTCGATGGGAGGGAAGGGCCGGGCAGTTACGGACTCAATCGCAAAGTAATGCTGACCATTCTTGTCGGTAAGGATGGCAAGGTTACGGGCAACTTTGCGCTGGTTCAGCCTAGCCTATCAGCGGACCTGCCGAAAATTCTTGAGAGTATCGTTGCGGTCGCTGGCGGTAAAGTTCCGAAACTTGAAGAACTCGAAGGCATGCGCGAAGGGATGCAACAACGCGTCACCCAGGACAAGACGCCCAATTTGCGTCCCTACCTTGTTCCCGTTATTCGTCTCAACGCCCCCGTGGAAGATGTTGAAAAAGCGGCCAAGGATCTGATTGAGTTTGTCGAGAAAGATAACGATGCAAAAAAAGAACTAGGTCGAATTGCAACCACCATTATCAATGCAGGCAAGCTGTCGGATTATGGCACTCCGCGGGCCCAGGAGTATCTTGCACAATGGGCAAAGGTCTACGGCACCCAATCCAAAGATGAGAACGAATCGCCCAAAAAACCGGATGAACGCAAGTGAAAACGTTTGCTTGGTTCTGCTTGGCTCTATGGATCGAAGACTGCGTACAAGCGGTTGATTTCGAAACGGATGTCATGCCTGTCTTGACCAAGGCGGGTTGCAATTCAGGCGCTTGTCATGGTGCTGCGGCAGGGCGAGGTGGTTTTCATCTGTCTCTGCTCGGCGCGAATCCAAACTCAGACTATGACGCAATCGTGCACGAGTTTGAAGGCCGTCGAAACAATCAAGCTCATCCTGAAAAGAGTCTTATACTGGCAAAGCCTACTGGAAATCTCGACCACGGCGGCGATGTCGTTTTGGATGAAACGGGTCCAGGTGCGAAAGTTCTCATGGAGTGGATTCGATCTGGTGTCCCGCGAGGTACCTCTGCGCAGTTGATCAATCTAAAGGTCGAACCGAGCCGCTACGTGGGTGCCAAGTTTCCCACCACCGTTTCACTCAGAGCGATCGCAATCTTCGATCACGGAGTCCAAACCGATGTTACGGATCGTACCGTATTTTCTTCGGCTGATCCTGCTGCTGTCGAGATCGAAGAATCCGAGGGGAACGAAGAATCCGAGGGGAACATCGTTGCTCGCATCAAACGGCCTGGCCAGCATGTCGTACTTGCCAGATTCTTGAATCGCGTTGTTCCAATTCAGTTCAATATTCCTCTGTCGGAAAAAGCGGTCGATCTTTCCTCGCAACCTAGGGGGAATTGGATCGACGAAGAGATCTTGCAATTGTTGTCCGAACTGCGAATCCCAATTTCTCCTCCATCTTCGAGCAATGAATGGCTGCGAAGAGTAACGCTCGACCTTGCCGGTCGTCTACCAGAACCTGCGACGGTCGAACGCATTGTCTTGCAGGATTCACCGGACGTGCGCAGCGGCTATGTTGATGAACTCCTGGCGAGCGAGGCGTTCAACGACTACTGGACGCTCAAGTTTTCGAAGCTACTGCGATTTCATTCGCTGCCCAATGACAAGGAAGGACTTCAAGCCTATTCGGATTGGCTTCGTGGCGAGATACATGACGGACAAGGCCTTGATCGAATGGCCCGCCAACTTCTGACTGCGACTGGAGATTCGCACTTGGTTGGACCAGCCAATTTTGGACGGATGGTTTCGGATGCACGCGATCAAGCGGAGCTTGTTGGCCAGTTTTTTACGGGAACCAAAATGGGTTGTGCCAATTGTCACAATCATCCGCTCGACAAGTGGACACAAGACGATTATCACGGCCTTGCTGCTGTTTTTTCGAAACTTGAACGAGGCCGAGAAGTGCGATTGACCTCGCGAGGGGCGGTGACAAATCTGCGAACGGGCGAGCCCGCAGTCCCTCGCATTCCAGGCTTTCGGGATCTTGATGGGTCAAGCGATCATCGCGTAGCCTTTGCCGACTGGCTTTTATCGAAAGACAATCGCTATTTCGCCCGCGCAACGGTCAATCGACTCTGGCAAGCCATGTTTGGTCGCGGTTTGGTTGAACCAACCGATGACCTTCGCGACACAAACCCTCCGACGCATCCAGAGTTACTCCACAAGCTGGCAGACGATTTCGTGAACAACGGCTACAACATCCGCCACACACTAAAGCAGATCGCGCTCAGTCACACCTACGCACGAAGCGGTGAGATCATCCCCGGAAATGATTCCGACGATCGATTTTACTCGCACGCGTACGGACGCCCTCTCCTACCGGAAGTTTTCATCGATGCCATCTCGGATGTAACTGGCGTAACTGGCAATTTCAACGGTCACGCGTCCGGATCGAGAGCCATTACCATCATCGATCCGCTCGAACCGGTTGCCGCGTTAGATATCCTCGGGCGTTGTTCCAAAGCAAAGGGATGCGATGAGAATGGCGTGACCAACGGCGGCCTTTCTTCACAACTGCATTTGCTCAACGGTGATTTGTTGAATCAAAAACTCGTCGACACGAATGGTCGATTGAACAAACTCCTGGATGCCGGGCATTCCGACGAAACGATTGTTCGGGAGTACTACATCCGAGCGATCGGGCGCAATCCCACGGAGCCTGAGTCAAAACACTGGTGTCAGCAAATCATGGATACCGACGAAATAAAACGCAAAGAAAAACTACAGGACTTCGTTTGGAGTCTGCTCAATAGTCGTTCATTCCTGGAAAACCATTAAAAGGCTCAAGTCATGAATCGACCACATCGACGATGCGAAAGCCTGACACGTCGCGACATGCTCCGAATGGGTAGCCTCGCACCCCTTGGGCTCGGGCTCACCGATTTGTTCCGATTGCAAGCCGCATCTCCGAATTCATTCAGGGCAAAAGCAAAGTCATGCATTCTGCTTTGGTTGGACGGCGGACCGAGTCATTTGGAGACGTTCGATCTCAAGCCGGATGCACCCGCAGAAGTCAGGGGACCGTTCAAGGCTATTTCTACCAATGTCGGCGGGATCCAATTATGCGAATTGCTCGCGAACACGGCGAAAGTTTGTGACAAGCTCGCGATTTTGCGATCGATGACCTCGCCGCTCGGTGAGCATGGATTAGCGAATCATTTTCTCATGACCGGTTATAAGCCGTCGCCCGTCATACAGTATCCACAATATGGGTCTGTCGTAGCGCATGTGCGAAGCATGCCGTCGGTCCTTCCTCCGTTTATTACGATCCCAGAGAATCGTTCCAGTGTTGCAGGTTTTCTCGGCGATCAGTACGAACCATTCGCTACGAGAGGCGATCCATCCAAACCGGACTTTAGCGTGCGAGACTTGGATTTTTTCCCAGGCGTCGACGAGACGAGGATTCTTCGCCGCCGCACGTATCTTGCGGAATTCGATCGGGCTCAAGCGAGTTTCGAGGCCCGCGAGGATCGAAGCGACTCGGCCTTTGAAAAGGCGTATCGGTTAGTAACCTCTCACGAAGCAAAACGCGCATTCCATCTTTCGGAGGAGCCTGCAGAGGTGAGAGCACGCTATGGACCACGCATGTTTGGCCAGAGCTGTCTACTCGCGCGTCGTTTGATCGAACGCGGCGTGCCGTTTGTCAGTGTCAACAACACAGGTTGGGACACTCACGAGAATCTTGCATTGCAGTTGCGTGATGGGTACTCAGGTGCAAAAGTGGGTGTCGGCCTGATTCCAACCTTCGACCAAGCCTTTTCTGCCTTGGTAACGGATTTGTCAGAGCGAAATCTGTTAGACGATACTTTGGTAATCGTGATGGGAGAATTCGGTCGCACGCCTAAACTCAATTCGCGGGGCGGTCGAGATCATTGGCCACGCGTCTTTAGTGTGGTCCTGGCGGGAGGCGGGGTGCAAGGTGGACAGGTGATCGGTTCAAGCGATCGAGTTGGCGAAAGTCCTGATGACAATCCGATTACCCCCAATGATCTGGCTTGCACTATCTACACTTTGCTGGGCGTTGATCCCAATTTGGAACTACACACTGCCGACGGCCGTCCGGTCAGAGTCAATCAAGGGGGCAAACTGATCCGAGGGATAGTTCCTTCATGACGCCGCAATTGGCTTCCTTTGTTATTGCCGTATCGCTCATGTCGCTGTGTTTGATCGCGGGCTCACCGATCGCGGACTCACCGATTACCGCGATCGTTATTTCCCCCAACCGCGATGCTGTACTGTTGGGATCACAAAAAGGGCTAGAACTGCGGTCGTGGCCTGGCATGCTTTTCGTTGGGACGATCGATACGGAGCTGACTCACGTGCATGACTTGAAGTTTTCGCCGGATGGCAGGATGCTTCTGGCTGCGGGTGGTTCGCCCGCCGAGGAGGGAGCAGTCGAAGTCATTGACTGGGCGAACAAGAAGCGGGTTCGCAGTGTCGTGTTGCATGAGGACGTCGTTTATCGAGTTGCTTGGTCTCCCGATGGGATGCGGTGGGTAACAGCCTCAGGCGATGGAATTTGTAGCGTTGTGGATGCCGCCAGCGGAGAGACTATCGCTCGTTACGAAGGTCATTCGCGTGCCGTTCTTGGCGTTGCGTTTTTTCAAGATAACAAGACCGTTGCTTCGGTGGGCGTCGATCAAACCCTTCGGTTGTGGAATAGTTCCGACGGAACGCACATTCGAACCCTCGACAATCATGTAGGAACCGTAAATTCCATTGCAATTGGACCGATAGTGCCAACGGCCGATTCCAACATCCCGGTGACACTGGCCACCATCAGCGAAGATCGAACGGTACGTCTTTGGCAGCCCACCATAGGTCGGTTGATGCGATTTGGCAAACTGCCATCCGTACCACGCACATTAACTTGGTCCCCGGCTGGCGACCGACTCTACGTTGGCTGCAACGATGGATGCGTTGGCACGATCGATTCTAGAACAATGGAAGTTGTTGAAACTGTCGACGCAAACGTCGGTCGGATTCACGATCTGGCACTGGATTTCGAAAAAGGCCTCATGTTGGTAGCCGGCGAACAAGGTTTCCACGTAACTGGGTTTCTAGTTAAACAATGAACGTTTCCGAAGAAGCGAAGAAGGCGTTGGCCCAAGGCTTTGCATCGATTGCAAAGCAGTTTCAATTGCCTGGCAGTTTTGCACCGGGTGTGCGGTTGGCTGCAGAGGAGTCGTCACTCGCGATAAGGAAAAATGGCCGACCTCTCTGGGAAGTTGATCGTCGAGATGCAACGAGTATTCCATTGGTGACACTTGATCCCGCCACGTCCACCGATCTTGATCAAGCATTTGCGATTGAACGCGATGGTGACGAACTCGTTTTGAAGTATGCCTTGGCAGACGTAAGTGCGTTTGTTTCTGAAGGTGGAGTCATCGAGTCGGAAGCTTGGAATCGCGGCGTTACGATTTATGGTCTCAGCGAAAAAATTTCGTTGTATCCAAAGGTAATCTCGCAAAACGCCGCAAGTTTACTGCCCGATGGTCCACGGCCAGCCATATTGGTTAGCGTTGCAATTTGTCCAAAGGGCATGGTGGCACTTCGCAGTATCGAACGTGTTGTGTGCGCGAGCAGGGCCAAGTTGGCTTATGACACGGTCGACTTGAAATCCATTCCGTTTCTCGAAGAATTTGCTCGGCGTATGTGGTCCGACGAAGTCTGTCGGGGCGCGATACGAGTCGAGTTTCCTCAACAAGAAATTGTTTGCGATCCGCTAGCGCCAGGAGGTGTCCGACTGGTATTGCGTGCACGCAATATTGCAGAGTCTGTGAACGCAACCTTGTCGTTGGCGGCTAACATGGCGATTGCGTCTCTCTTTCTAAAGTCTCAGGCAGGTTTATTTCGGGTGATGGATGAGCCGACGGATCGCGCAGTGTCTCAACTCCGCCGGACGGCGCATGCACTGGGGATCGATTGGCCCGTCAACGAAACCCTGCGGGATCTTCAACGACGAATGGATGCTAAGAATATGACGCACCAACGGTTTTTGCTGGAAGCCCGAAGAGCGGGTGGTAGGGCGAGTTACGCGACATATGATTCTGAGAAAAAACCATGGCACGCCGCGATCGCAGCCTCGTACGTACATGCCACAGCTCCGATGCGCCGATTGGCGGATCGATATGTTCTCGATCTAGCCTATCTTCTCGCGAACGGGCAAAGTGTGCCAACCGAACTGACCGAAAAAATCCGCGAATTGCCTGTCGTCATGGCGCGCGGAGAAGGGCGAGCGTCCAATGTAGACAGAGCCGTTATCGACCTCTTAGAAGCAGTCTCGCTGCAGCATCGCATTGGCGAAATACTCGTTGCGGAAGTCGTCGATGCAGAAGCCGGAATCGTACAGACCATCGATTCCGCGATTCGTTCGAAAGCAACTCAATTGCATGGAGTCGAAAATGGTGCCAAGGTTCGTGTCCGGATTGATTCTGCCGATCCCGCAAAACGCACAGTTCGGCTGACTGCGGTACGATGAAAAGACGCTCGCTCAACACGAATATTAACTCCCTCTACCCCGGTCCTCCGGTACTCCGGGTAGGATAGACTCAGGGGGCGGGTTGTAAAGACTTACGAATCGATTCTAGCTCCCTTCTCCCCGGTACTCCGGGGAGAAGGGCTGGGGATGAGGGGCTGCGTTCACTAGCGATTTTGCCCCTCACCCCCCCGACCCCCTCTCCCCGGAGTACCGGAGCGAGGGGGAGAATTGACTCAGAGGGTGGACTGTAATGACTTGATTAGGCTAACCCCTAACCCCTAACCACGAACCACGAACCACGAACCACGAACCACGAACCTCTCACACATTTCGGCAGCCAATTTCATGAAAAACAGCGAAACCAAATCCATGGATCGACGTCGATTTATGCAATCCGCATCTGCGATTGCAGTCGCAGCTGGCCCAATCTCCGCTCCCATTCTTTTTCCGAGGCCAGCGCGTTCCGAGGAGACGCCAGCCAGCGATCGGATTCGCGTGGGTGCCATCGGCGTTGGAGGCCGCGGCACGCTCCTCTTGCAACAACTTCCAAAGTCAGCCGAGCTGGTAGCCTTGTCGGATTGCAATCTTGCGAAAGCAGAAGGGTTCAAAGCCAAAGCCAAAGGAGAGTGGCCCATCTATCAGGATTACCGCAAGATTTTGGATCGCAAAGATATCGATGCGGTCATTGTAGCAACGGGTGAATTCCAAAGAGTCCTCCCTTGCATCGAGGCATGTCAAGCTGGCAAGGATGTCTACGCGGAAAAGCCGTTGACGCTTTACATCCAAGAGGGGAGGGCGCTTGTCAATGCAGTCCGCAAGTATAACAGGATTCTTCAAGTCGGCACTCAACAGAGATCGATGGAAATGAATCGCGTCGCTTGCGAACTCGTGCGAAACGGGGGCCTCGGAAAAATCCTTGAAGTACGTGCGATCGCTTATGCCGGGTCTGAGCCTTCGCCGGCACAGCTTTTCCCTGGTCAGGCAGTACCTGAAGGTCTCAACTGGAACCAGTGGCTCAACCAAGCGAGCGAGCGGCCTTTCAATAGCCAATGGATGGGTTGGATGAAATGGCGAGATTTCGCAGGTGGCGAGATGACCAACTGGGGTGCGCACGGCGTCGATCAGATTCAATGGGCCCTTGGAATGGACGACACAGGACCGATCGAAATTGCCCCGCTGACCGATGGACCAAACGGGCACGTGCGCATGAAGTATGCAAATGGTGTTCAAGTCAATTACGTGATTGAATCTGGCAAAGGTCCGATGGGTGGAGCGATCTTTGTCTGCGAGAAGGGCAAGCTTGAAGTTAATCGAAACAAGTTCACCTCGAACCCCCCTGAAATCGCGCAGCAATTGCTCAAATCCTTAGATATCGAAGAAGAAGAACGTAAATGGAGCGATAGCCTTGCTCTCTGGCAAGCGCGATGGCATTTGCAGAATTGGATCGATTGCATTCGATCTCGCAAACTACCTGTAGCGGATGTGGAAATTGGACACCGATCTGTGTCCGTATGCCATCTTGCGAACATAGCGCGGGCGACGAGCCGCGTACTTCGTTGGGATCCAAAGAGCGAGGTCTTTCTCGATGACGACGCAGCCAACCAATTCTTGAACCGAAAGCGTCGACCGGGATTCGAGTTACCTAGCATCGGATAACATCGCGGAACTTATGCCAAAATGCCTTGAATGACGTTGCCGTAAACATCCGTCAACCTTTCGTTGCGCCCTTGGTGGAAGTAGGTCAGCAGCGTGTGATCTATCCCCATAAGATGTAGGATAGTCGCATGCAAATCGTGCACGTGCACTCGGTTTTCGACGGCCGCGAATCCAAATTCATCAGTCGCACCGTAGGCGATTCCACCTTGAACACCCGCGCCTGCAAGCCACATAGAGAACCCGTACGGATTGTGATTTCGTCCGGGCTTGCCGGTCCCTTCGCTAAAGGGCATCCGGCCAAATTCTCCCCCCCAAACAACCAAGGTGCTCTCTAACAATCCGCGTTGTTCCAGGTCCTCCAGCAATGCAGCGATGGGTTGGTCGGTCTCACTTGCATGCCGACCATGATTTTTTTCCACGCTCTCATGCGCATCCCAAGTTTCTTCCAAGTGCCCACCGCCTGAGTAGAGTTGTACAAAGCGTACGCCGCGTTCAACCAGCCTTCTCGCGATCAAACAGTTGCGGCCGAACTCTGCCGTCGGTTCACGGTCGACCCCATACGCTTGCAAAGTACTTGCCGATTCCATAGCAAGATCGACTGCCTCTGGAGCTTCGGATTGCATGCGGAAGGCCAGTTCGTAACTTGCGGATCTTGCGAGTAGTTCCGAGGCACCGGGCCTTGTGTTCAGATGTTCGTCGTTCAATTGGGCCAATAGATCTAGTTGTTCGCGTTGCGATTTCGTATCCAGATAGTTAGGACCGGCTAGATCGAGTATAGGGTTCCCGGCCGGACGAAACAAAGTTCCTTGGTAAGTGGCAGGCATGAAGCCGCTTGACCAATTCGGTTGGCCTCCGATCGGCCCACCCCGTTTGTCCAGCATGACAACATAACCGGGCATATTTTGATTTTCGCTCCCTAGACCATATACGGCCCAGCTCCCTATGGAAGGTCGGCCGATGATCGGTTTCCCCGTATTCATTTGCACCAACGCGGAACCGTGTGCATGCGTATCGGTAAAACAAGAACGAACGACCGCCAATTTGTCCGCATGCTTACGAATGTTCGGAAAAAAATCAGAAATGGGAAGCCCGCTTTGGCCACCGGGCTCGAATTTTCGAACCGAAGGAGTCAATAATCCGACGGCTCGCCCGCCTGAATTAATGAACTGCTTGTCTTGCGGCAAGGGCTGTCCAGCATACTTTTCCAAGGCTGGCTTCGGATCAAAAGTGTCAACTTGGCTTGGTCCTCCATTCATCAGTAAAAAGATGACGCTCTTTACTTTGGTCGGAAAATGAGATGGCTTTGGCGCAAGTGGGGTCGAGTGTCGTCCATCGGCAGCGAGGAGTTTTCCTCCAAAGAACCCGTCCGAGTTCAAGAGACTACCCAATGCGAGCCCAGCGAAGCCCGCTCCCATCTCCCATATCCATTCTCGCCGAGTATTTCCGCACGGAAATTCTGCCTTTTGGAAACGCATCGAATTAATCCAAGTAAAGGAACTCATTGGTGTTCAACAACACATGGCAAAGTGAAGCCCACGCCAACTGCTCTACATCGCCAAACTTCTTTTCGCGGTGAGTCGCTTCCAAGTTCTCTTGCTGTCGTCGAAGGTGACCTTCAGCAAACGTGCGTTCATGCTCCGTTGGCTTTCGGCCCAAAGACATTTGCCAAGCGATGTCGATTCGAACCGAATGAACGTCGCTCGCAGAAAGAACGCGATTGGCGAAAGCTCGGCTTTGTTCATGAACCCAATCATTATTCAGCATCGCCAGCGCTTGTGTTGCTACGACGGTAGATTCACGGCGTCCCGTTGGAATCGTATTATCGCAAATATCGAAAGTTGTCATGAACGGAACCACCAAGCCCCGTTTGTTAAACATGTAAAGACTTCTTCGCAACCTATCTTTCGGCTCCGAAGCATGATAGGCAGCCCCTTTCATCGAGAGCCCTTCTAAGGCTTCGCCGCTAATAGGCGCTCGGAAACTCGGTCCGCCAAGTCTTAGATCCAGTTGACCGCTGGTGAAAAGGATGGCGTCACGCAACGATTCTGCATCCAGTCGACGACGATTGGCGTGCCATAGAAGATGATTTGCCGCATCCACCTGCATGAATTCTGCCTGTTGCGGGTGCAAGACCGACTGTTGATACGTGTCGCTCATTACAATTAGCTTATGAATTCGCTTCAATTGCCAGTTGCCCGCCATCAGTTCTGTCGCAAGCCAATCCAATAATTCTGGATGACTTGGTCGTTGCCCATTGAACCCAAAATTGTCCGGTGTCCGAACCAAGCCCTCTCCAAAGTGATGCTGCCAAACTCGATTTGCCATAACGCGAGCGGTGAGCGGGTTCGAGGGATCCGTCATCCATTGAGCAAGTTGCAATCGACGTTGAGTTGTCTTGGCATCGTTTGCTTTTGATGCAAAAGGTCGATTCAGTTGCTTTACACTAGTAAGCGGCCCCGCAGGAACTTCGTGCAAAGGTTGATGGATATCCCCTTTTTTGAGAACACGAAGCGGCGAAGGGTTGATGTTGATATCGGTCCACCCGAGGACGTCAAAGCCAAGCTCTTCTTGGGTGGGGCCGCCATTGAGGGCTCGATCGCGATGAGCGACTGGTCCGGGCCAAAAAGCCGCACCGATCCGATAGTAGTCGTCTTGATAGATCGGGTCGAACTTGTGATCATGACAGCGTGCACACTTGACCGTCAATCCCAGAAACGCAGTGGAAGCGGTATGAACAAGGTCTTCCAATCGCTCATATTGATATTCAGCCACATCGTTTGGTTCGTCATCCCATGTCCCAAGTCGCAGGAAGCCTGTGGCGATGACATTGGATTCATTTCGATTCGGCAACTCGTCTCCAGCTAGTTGTTCGGTAAGAAAGCGATGGTATGGCATATCGCTATTGAAGGCGCTCACGACCCAATCGCGGTAACGCCATGCATTTTGTTTTTCCGCATCGCGTTCGTAACCGTTGGTGTCTGCATAGCGGACGACATCGAGCCAGTGCCGAGCCCAACGCTCACCAAACTGAGGACGAGCGAGCAAGTCATCTACTTGCCTTTCGTAAGCATCCGGGGAATCATCCGCCACGAACGCGTCTATGTCCACCGCGAGAGGCGGCAATCCAATCAAGTCCTGATAGAGCCGGCGGAGGATGATACGTTTTTCGGCCGCTGGAGCTGGAGAAAGACCGTTAGCGGCAAGCGTCTGGGTGATGAAAGCGTCGATTGGATTCGCAAGCGAGACGGATGATGTTCCTGAATTTTGCGATTTTTGGATGGGCTGAAAGGACCACCAATCGCGCCCCGCTCGAACTTCGGAAGACCTGTCGAATAGGTCGAGCACACGACCTTGCGGCCAAACAGCGCCTGAGTTCACCCATTCACGAAGCGACTGAATCTCCGATTCGGGCAGTTTTTGGGACTTGCCGTTCTTTGGGGGAGGCATTTCGCCAGATTCGATCCTAGCGATGAACAAACTGCCATCTGAGTTTCCTGGTACAACTGCTTTCCCGCTCGCACCACCTAAGATAAACGGTTCTGCCTGAGTAAGGTTCAATTCGCCATTCGGTTCACTCGAATTGTGGCATTCAATACAACGTTTTGAGAAGATATCCGCTATTGTCGAATCAAAGTCAGCCTTCGAAACACCAACTAGACTAGAAAGCCAACACACAGCGAACATCGCGACGAGACAGTTGAGACAGTTGATTCGGATGATTCGGAATAACATTCGATGGCCCCAATTCCTGCGATGGATAATCAACTAGCGTAAACTAGTTCGAAGGAACAAACAACCGCCACTCGACCGGCAAGTTACGGCAACCGAAGAAAATCATCGTTCAAATCAACCACTCGCTAAGCACATCGGTATGAGTCTTCGAGTAAAACAAACTGATAGCCGAAGAGCGATAGCCCCGGTTCTCGACGAATGTCGAGCAATTAAAAAACCGGGGCTATCGCCCAACGGCTAATTGGTATGAAAAACATGTGAGGATGTGCTTAGCGAGCGAATGCGGAACTTGGATTTGAGCACATGATCACGAGGGGTGTTCCGTTGATTGGATGTTTTATCACTTCCACGGCGATCCCAAATGCGAGCTCAATCAATTCGGGTCGCAAAACGTCAACTGTCGGTCCGTCTGCGATCAATCGACCTTGATGTAGAACGGCAATGCGATCTGCAAACGAGGCTGCCATGTTCAAGTCATGAAGGGTAACGACGGTCACTAGGTTTTTTTGCTTGGTCATTCGGCGGACATGATCGAGCACCTCGATCTGATACTTCAAATCGAGTCCTGCGATGGGTTCATCCAGCAGCAACACCGACGCATCTTGAGCCAGAGAGCGGGCCAAAATCATTCTTCGCCATTCTCCACCGGACAACTCATCGATCTTCCGCTCGCGAAGTGCGTCCAAGCCGGCGGCCTGGATCGCTTCGTCAACCCTTTGGTGATCGACAAGCGACATCGGCAACCACCAACCGCAATGCGGCATTCTTCCAAGCGAGACAACGTCAATGACTCGCAGGGACGAATCGCGATTTTCAAATTGAGGCATCAACGCAATCCTCTGCGACAACGTGCGCCGCGACCATTCCACGATGTTGTTTTCGTCAAACGAAACCGTTCCGGAGCCCGGCTTCAAGTGTCGGGACAGCAACTGCAACAGCGTCGTTTTGCCCGCTCCGTTGGCCCCAACAAGCGCCACGACTTCACCGGAAACCAATTCGATTTCTATCCCATCGATAATCAAGCGAGAATCAAAGCCAAACTTCAGGGCCCTTGCTTGTAAGCTCGTCATGCTCCAACTCCGATTCGTCCGGATTCCCGTTGTGGGCGAAACAGCAAGAGTCCAAGGAAAAAAGGACTACCTATCAGGGCGGTCACGATCCCGATAGGTAATTCAGCCGGAGCGATGATCGTTCTAGCAACAGAGTCCGCCAAAATCAAAAGAATCGCGCCAAGGCACCAGCTCATGGGGACCAACGAAGCATGTTTTGGCCCCACAATCCATCTAGCAATGTGTGGAGCGATCAAGCCAACAAAACCAATGATGCCCGCTGCCGCGACGGCTGCTGCGGTGGCGATACTCGCACCCATCACCAGCAAAATTCGAAATTGAGTTAAGTCCAAACCGAGTGATTTTGATGCAACATCTCCCAGTAGGTACGCATCGAGTGGGCGGGATAAGCTCCAAAGGATGAAACCCCCAACCAACGAGAGAACCGAAGTTGTCAACACCGTCGACCAATTGTTCCCGGCCAGAGAACCAGTCAACCACGCGACGATAACAACCACTTTGTCGTCGTGCCAGTACATCAGCAGCGAAACAATCGCATTAACCATGCTGCTGATGGCGATGCCTGCAAGCAACAAGGACGTGGGGCCTGGTCGCTGTGACAGGGATCCGATCGACAAGACGATGACGATCAGCAAAACAGATCCAGCCAGAGCCGCGAAGCCAGACGAACGAAGTCCTACGACCGAGATCTGCAAGCCCATGACTATCGAGATAGTGACGCCCAGGGCTGCACCGCTCGATGCTCCGATGATAAACGGATCGGCCAATGGGTTGCGAAACAGGCTTTGGAATCCGACTCCTGCCACACCCAAGGCACCGCCGACCAACAAACCGCTAATCATTCGAGGTAACCGCAACTCAACCAGGATGGTCCGCTCCGTCGACTTCAGCGATGACGCGTTGCCCCAGATCCACGCGTCGGCGACATCGGTCAGCGAGATGTCCACCGCGCCGACGAAAAGACTTGCAAACGAACACACCATCAAAAATGCAAACGCTACCGCCAGGATTCCAACAGGCCGTTTCAAGGTGAAGACACCCCCGTGTGATGGCTCATGGGGTAAACCGCATTGAGCATCTGCTCCAATGCGTCCAACATCCTGGGGCCGCATCTTGAGATTTGATCGCCATCAATGAGAAAAACCTGCTTGTTTTCTATGGCAGTCAAGCCGCTCCAACCCGGACGGGATGTCAAACGGTCAAACTCAACCTTTTCTGCATGAGTCGATGGGGCAAGAATAACATCCGGGTTTCGAGCCAGAACCGCTTCCGAGCTCACCCTTGGGTAAGGTACTTCCGCATCTGAGAAAATGTTCCTCATCCGTCCAAGTCGAATAATCTCGTCGATAAATGACTTCGGCCCAGCGGTCATCAACGGATCATCCCAGACTTCATAAAAGACGGATCGCTGGTCCTCGGAAGGGATCGTTTGCACGCGCGCGACCAGAGTCTTAAGTCGAGCGGACATTGCATCGATCAGCACCTCGGCATCACCTTGGTGTCCCGTTACGAGACCCAAAAGCCGAGCATCTTCGAAGAGTTCGTCGAGCGTCTCAGGCCCCAACGCGATCACCGGAATGCCAAGGTGCTCCAGCAGTGCGATCAGCGGCTTATGAGTATCCCACTTGCAAAGAACCAAATCCGGTTCAAGCCCAATGAGGATTTCGCGACTGATCCCTTCCAACGTGCCAACGCCGATGCGTTGAACCGAGAGGGCTTGTGGCGGATAATTGCAATTCGAGGTGGCGCCCACCAAGGCCGACCCGCCATTGATGGCAAAAAGTAATTCGGTCATCGAGGGTAAAAGCGAAATGATTCTCCGGGGTGGCCGCTTAAATGCGATGGAACGCTCTAGTCGGTCAATCACCACAACCTCGGTAGCGAAAGGCATGCTCTCACCCGGGGCGCTCGAAGCACTCTGGTCGCTCGAAGCGGTCCTATGCGATAATCTTTTCAAGCTCGCCGGCGGTTCCGAAATAGTCGCCGCATCTGGGTGGCAGCCGATCGCCATGCCAATGATCCAACTCAATACGCTGTTGGTCAGGATGTTTGCCCGTTTTTGGTCAGCCAATTTGCTTCTCCTGTGTAGGATGGCGGTGACCGACAAATCGAAACCCAGAGAATGACTCTTAAAAAATCAATCGTCTGCAATGAACGCCCCAATCCAAGAGGGCACTAATCATCTATTTCGTGGTAGGTCTTCTGACTTACTGCCGACCAAAAATCGACGCCTTCTCACTTGCGCTTGCAAGCAATGGCACCTCAAACGTAGAAGGACTTTTGGGTTTTGAGCGATTGGCACAAAGGCAGTTCACAGCGGCCGGACCGTCCCGGAGTTTCACCGGAGTTCCCTGTTCATGAGTTGCGAAATCCCGCAATCTCATCACCACGAACAGCGCTAATATGACGTTCCACGGATCGTCTGTCAATTCCCTGGTGCCGGAGAAAAAGCAGCGAACGACGAATGACTAAGCGGCGTGTCTTTGAGCAGAGAGTTCCGCGTTTGCATTTTCGATCGTGGTTGCATCGATTCGAGTTCGATCCTGGGCGAATGCGACCATGAGCGACAAATCGCACAAGCGATTGATTCTGCGAGGAGATCCGAGTGTAAATTCCTGGATCAAATCAATCGCTTCCTCGTCGAACATATGCGGCTTGTTCCAACCAGATGCTTTCAGTCGATGCTGGATGTAAGCGATGGTTTCGGTTTCGCTGAATCGTTCAAGAACACACCGCACGGCAACGCGATCCTCGAGGGCTGAATGCCTAACGAGATGGGCTAACAAAACCGGTGAACCTGAGAGGACCAGAGTCATAGCTGTCTCGGCTTTCGACAATTCGGTTGCAAGGTTTAGCAACAATCGTAGCGGTTCAAGCGATCCAAAACTTTCAAGCAGGTGGGCTTCATCGATCGCAATTAAGGCATGTTGGTTCTCAGCAACATTGTGCCTCAGCACTCGCTCTATTGTTTCAATCGAATGCCCGATTCCGCCGAAGGTGTCCGAGCCTTCCTGGGGAGCCATTTGTCTGGCGATATACCGAAGCAACTGCTCGGGGGGCATTGCCGGATAGACGACACGTATTGTCGGCGCAATGAACTCAGGGCATTGAGCGAGTATAGAATTCAGCAACATGGTCTTGCCAAGACCCGGCTCACCGCACACTACCGCTACGGCTCGCCTCGTTTCGATAGCATAATGAAGCTTCAGCGACGCCGCATGATGCGATTCGGAAGGGTAGTACGAGCCAGTGTCCACTCGGTTATCAAACGGACGGCTTGTCAGTCCCCAATATGCTTCGTACATAAAATCGTTCTCAAATGGATGGTTGTGGAAGCTAAATGGGTTTAGACTGAAAGTTCTCAACCAGTCCAATCGACGAAAGCCCCATTTCTTGAAGGATACTTACCGCCGAATCCACTTTCTCTTTAACGCTGAGTTCCGTATCCACGACCACGATGGCCGCATCTACGATTGTTTCTTGAGCTACGCCGACCATGTCGCGCTGCTCAAGGCTTAGGCGATTGGCATCGATAAAGACCATATCAAACGCTGCCGAGATACGCTTGATCAGTTTTGCGATTCGATGCAAGTTGGCATGCACTTGCTGTTGCGAAACAACGCATGTCAAAGGGAAGAGGGTGATGCCGTCGTTAATCGAATGAACGGCAACTTCGTGCAGCGGTACATTTTCAAACAAACAATCCTGCCAACCATGCTCGATGTCGAGCCTTAGCTGGTTGATCAAGCTAGGACAAAAAGTGTCTCCATCAATCAACGCGACGCGCAGCCCAAACTTCGCGGCGCAGCGCGCCATATGCATTGCCACGGTACTGCGACCGACACCACGTTCTCCGCTCGTAATCGCCATTACGTTCAGTCCATCGCGATTGGCGAGACTCAAGTTCCTACCGATTTGCTGAAACGCGTCTGGTTGCGACGCCTCGATTCGTTTGACCACTTCAGGCCATAAGAACGAGTCCACCTCCCAACTCGGTGCGAAAGAGACTGGGAGAGGAAGAGAAGCCGGGAGTTTCGTAGGTTTAGTTTCAAGCGAAGGTTTCGATGAGGTCGACGCTGGTGGTAACTCCGCGGAAACCATCGGTTTGATCGATTCAACGCGATTGGAACTATGCGATGGATCGATTCGGTGATTGACGGGTGTAGCAGTCGGCACAACCAATGGCCGAGGCGTTGAGCCTGTTCGCCCACCCTCAGTCGACGGTTGCGCAGTCGCTGGTTGCGCAGTCGCCGGTTGCGCAGTCCCTGGTTGCGCAGTCGCCGGTTGAGCCAACGTTGAGTTCTGAACAAACGCTTTGATTGCAGGCGAGGACGCAGGTGCAAGGACGGTACCAATTGCAATCGGTTCGGTTATCTCTGCGAGCGCCCGTTCAATTGGCCTCGTACTTGACGTCGGTTGAACGCCTGGGTGCCCGCTTAGTCCATCGACATACATGACTTGATCGTATTGATTCTTCGCGTTCCAATCGTTTGAAATGTTCGAAATGTTCGAACTCAGAACGTCAACTTTTTCTGTCTGTTGTGGGGGTGTGCTCGTTGGACGTCGGTATTGTGACGCTTCCGTTGTGACGGCAGGAACGCCATTTTGCACAACCGCAGGGACCGACATTGGCTCCATCGCTTTCATGCCTCGCTCCACTCCGTGCGGGGTCCAAATCCCATGCCTGAGATTCGCTTGCGGCAAAATCGACGGTGGCACGGAAACGGGAGGACGGGAAATTGGAGACTGGGAGATTGGAGGTTCAGTGATAGGTGGGGTATTTGATCGGTTATGGGCCAAGTTGGCATTCCCGTGACTTGGGTCAATTCGCAGGCTTTCGCCGGACGGCATTGCTCGCTCAGGCGGGTTTTGAGAATTGACCCTCGGGCGAGGGATTGCTTTCAAAGCTTGCGCGGGTTCATTGCCTTGCTTGGCTGGCAACTGAGACGGCGGTGACGATCTATGCGGCACGGTCGAGCTTGGCGCACTCTGGTTTGTCGGTGGATTTGGGGACGTTGCGTTTGTTGTGGGCTGCGCAAGTCGATTCTTGAGGTAGGCCCGCAAGTATGCCTGGTTCACTTCGCTCATCTTCAATTCCATTCGTTCAAACTTGTTGCGTTGGACATCAGTTACTTGGAGGATAGCCTACCGAGTTCGCGCCTTGTGCCGGTGCCATCGATTGATACGGGGCATAGGCAGGCTGTTGAGTTGGTTGTTCTTGGAACCGATTCAAACCGTTTAAATTCGGTCGTCGAACGGCTTGGCTCTGGGAATCTGTGGATGTGGCAGGAAACACCATCGAGTTGATGTTGATTGCGTTTTGTTCATAGGGATACAGCGGTTGATACTCGTTTGGCTTAGGCTGCGCAGGTTGATCTGCTATTGGAGAGGTACTCGTCAACGAAATTTCATTTCCAATAGGGGCGTAGGGCGTCCCTGAGTTGCTGGGAATTCTTGCAACGGAATTGTTAACAACCGCATTGTTGGCAATCGGTTTTGTAGGCACGCTTGCATACGCCGAATATGCCGGATTTTGCTTGGTTCGGTAGGCATCGATTAACTGGCGAGTTGTCATTCTCACTCCGGTATCCACAATGGATTCCGAAACAGTTGACGCGAATGAAGCAGGTTTGTTTTCCGATAACGCAAACGAAGTCGATGGTTCAAGGGAAGATCCGATTGCAACCGTCGAGTGAGCACTCGGGTCGTAAAGGGCTTGAGTTGCTGGCCGTGCGTCGGGACTGGATAATGGGGCGGATGTTTCGTCCAGTCTTGAAATCATGTTCGTTTCAGGCTTCGCCGAAACATTTGTGGAACCCGATGCCGCTAACAGGTGAGGTGCCGAAGGGAATGATGGGGTACTCGATGCTTCGGCTGTCGTGACCAAGTTTTTTGCGTCGTCGGAATCGTTCGATGCAGCGATCGAATCACTCGTCAAAGAGGCTTTTGTCGAGCTCGTGTTTTCGAGTGGACTCGAAGCAATAGGCTCGCGTTTCAGATCGCTATTCGAAGAAAGATGAATAGGAGCGATTCCGAAATCAATCGGTTCAATCGGTTCAATCGGTTGAAATCGGATAGCTTGGAAATTGTTGGCTTGTGGATCAACGGCCATTTTGTCTGGCGTGCCTGCTTTGTCGGATTCCTTGGCCAACGAGTTGTCGTTGTGACTTTGCGAGTTGCGTATCACAAGAGCCATCAGCATCAGGACTAAACCAAGGATTGCCGCGTTGTACCATCGATTGCCGGTTCGTGCCGGTGTGGCATCATTCGTCGGAACGATAGCTGGAACGATGGCCTGAGTTATGGCCGAAACGATGGTCGGAACGTTTGCCACGTCCGACGCTTCCGCCTTCGGCAATGCTTGGTTGCTAGGAGTTTTGTTTGCCGTACCCGATACGATGCCGGGTTGAACGTTTCTCAACGAAAAGAGTACGGGAACCGAACCGGTACCGCTTGCGCGAGGATATGGATTTTGCTGCTGCTTATTTAACTCGGACATTGGGACGATTCCTTTCGAACCAAGTTGCCTGCAATTGGGCGCAAAAAGAGACTTCGTTGCGACCGTACTTTTCCGTAAAAAATTCGAAACGGACCTGATGTCTTTTGTCGTGTATCGGCTCGACCTTTCGGATTCTTTAACTTTTAACGATCAGAGAAATTTGGCCGACTGGGCAGACATTGCCGACCAGCAGCTTTCTATCCCTCCGACTTAGGAGGCTAGAAATGCGCTCCATCGGAGAAAAGAGCAGTTTTCAGGTTCCGAATCGTTTTCGCCAAAATTGCAGAGTTTTGGAAGTATTGTTCGGGCCAAATGCGGTTCATTCCTTTGTTTAACCCTGTTTAACAGTCAGCCGAAGGCGCACTGTCCCCAACAGATTTGAACTACAATCGTCAAACCAGGCACTCGCACCCCCCATATTGGTGTTAATAAAATGGGTAAATAGACATGAATGCTTCGGGAATCTTTCTTGCATAGTAGTATCAAAGGTAGGAGCAGAAACACGGGGATTCGGCAAGCTGAGAACAGTTAATGGCGAAAGACAAGACAAAAAAACGATTTCGAAAGCTTGCGGTCGAATCGCTTGAGACTCGTCGTGTGATGGCGTCGTTGCCTTTTGGGGCAGAGGCAGACGACACCGCCGAATTCATGCTTGGACGCGTGGCTGTCACTCCCGTTTTCTTGGAAAGTGACGGAAGCGTCGACCCGAGTACCGAGAACTGGACGCAAAGTCAGATCACATCGGTGCTGAATAACATTCAATCGGGTTTGAATTGGTGGACAGATCTTTTGCGTACCAAGAGTTCCGTGCATACACTCGATTGGATCATCGACACCAAATACGCGATGACTCCGAAGTCGACTCCCTATGAGCCGATCTCGAGGCGTTCAAACGACTCGGACCTTTGGGTGGGCAAATTTCTATCCGACGTCGGATTTTCTTCAAGCAGCGTTTTGGATAACAATATCCGCTCGTTTAACAATTCCCAGCGTGAGAAGCTTGGCACGGACTGGTCCTTTACGATTTTCGTAGTGAACTCGGTTAACGATGGAGACGGAAGTTTTGCGCCTGGGGGTTCGTTTGGCCGCGCGTTTGCTTTCGCCGGAGGATTGTACGAAGTCGTTCCGTCGACGCGACCTGCTTCCACGTTTGCGCACGAAACCGGTCACATTTTTTGGGCTCGCGACGAGTACACGGGCGGCGGCAACTACTCGCAGCGAAGAGGATATTACAACTCTCAGAATACCAACGCGGTCGATCTGAATCCCAATCCCAATTTCCAGCAAGAAACGAGCATCATGTCCGCTGGTTCGGTCTTGCAGACTGCATACGACCGCCTGATCACGTCGGACGCGACGTTGGCTCAGATCGGATGGAGAGATTCCGATCGCGACGGTATCTTTGATGTTCTTGATGTCCCGCTCAAGCTTGAAGGGACGGGGCGATTCAATCAAGCGACAAACTCGTATCGGTTCGTTGGCAAAGCATCCGTTCAAACGTTGCCCAATCGCAATAGCTTTGGACTTCAAAACGACATTACGCTTAGCCGCATTGGAAAAATCGAATACCGAGTTGACAATGGTTTCTGGACGACACTATCGACCCCCAATGAATATGTTGTTAACCTTGATCTGAACATTCCTTTCACGGCGATACCTGGGCAAATTGAGATTCGTGCTTCCGACTCTCGCACAGGTATTACTAGCAACATTTTCAGCGGCTCGGTTGGTAACATACCCGATACCACAACCCAAACCGGTATTCAAGGATTTGCCTGGTCCGACGATGATCGGAATGGTAACTGGGACGCCGCGGAAGCTGGGCTTGTTGGGGCCACAATATCGATCGTTGACATCAAAAATCAACCGATCTCGATGCAAACCGTCATTGAGCCGGACAACTACGAATCAGGGCCGTTCTCGAACCCTGTGAGCGGCGTTCGATTGGATGTCGTTGGTGAGGATGCATTAGGGAACTTGGGGATATTCGAAGACGCGACCCCGTCAACGGGTACCAAGATATTTAAACCATTTTCGTTTTCAGCCAACAAGTATGTCGATGCATTTCGAGGGAACAAACAGCAACTACGTGTCCGTTTCGACAATCCAACGTCGTATGTTTCAATCGATGCTATCTCGGTCGGCGATAACGCGGACGTTCGACTAGAAGCTTTCGCTGCAGATGGTTCGTTGATTAAACGATTCGAACGAAAAGGTTTGCTCAATGGCCAAAAGATCACGCTGGAGGTCGGAACGGATAGCCCCGTGATTGCTTCCGTAATAGCTCGCGGGTTTGACGACTCGTTTGTTAAACTTGACAACTTGAGATTTGGTCCGAAGACAATAGTCAGAACTGCAAGTGATGGCAGCTACGTTTTGCCTAACTTGCCATCCGGCACTTATCGGTTGTTGGTACAGCCCGAGGGACCAGGCTATCGCCCTACCAGCCCACTAAGTGGAGTGCAGTCGGTTGTTTTTGCTAGTGGCAGCGTTACTTCTCACGTTGATTTTGGAGTGACTCGAGAGGCAAGTCCATGGCAGAATCCTCGCTTGAATGAAGACGTAAATGACTCGGGGGATGCCGACCCGCTCGATGTTCTCGTGCTTGTGAACGAGATAAACATCAACGGATCCAGGCCACTCGACAACTCGGGGTTGACCTCTCCTCCGTACTATGATGTGAACGGTGATCGCATGTTGTCACCGATCGACATCTTGCAACTTATCAATTACATCAACCGCCGACCCAACATAATGAATGGCGAAGGCGAAACGAAATCGAATGTCTTGGCTGTCGAGAGCACTTCCAAATCGCAGTCCCCGTTCCCTTCCTTCGTGGTGGATGCTCAAGCGCAGAATCCAACAACTTGGATCGTTAGCAACACGAATACTCGCGACCAGAGAACACAGATCGGTGCGGAGAAGTGCGGATGCCCAGCTTGCACTTCGTGTGCGCCAGCCGGAGTGTATAGCCCTTCGATCCGCGATATTGCAAACGCTCAGGAGCCTGCGAAGTACCGAGGCGTCACGCTGTTCAGCCAAGTGGACGAGAAACCAACCGAGTCGTTGGTCGATCTTGACAAGCTCTTAGCTTCGTGGGATTTCTAATCCCAGTGGCATTTTTAATCCCAACTGCTGGATCGGCCTTGTTTCCGATCGCTCGTCATTTTCTTGTCATTGAGTCGGCGGCGTTGGGCGCCACGAGTGGGCTGCGTTGGTTTGCGGATGGTCGGTGGCTTTAATGCCTCGAGGATCAATTGCCTAAGTCTTTCGCGACATGCTTGTATGTTCCTGCCTTGTTCGCGATGAACTTGACTGGTTATTTGCAAAACTCCCGCCTCGGTTAGACGGGTTCCTGCGAGGGCTCGCAGTCTTGCGTTTGCGCCAGGGTACAATAGAGTACTGCGGGCCAGATCCCAACAAAGGGTCGCTTTGGTATTCACTTTGTTGACGTTCTGTCCGCCCGGTCCTCCGCTTCGAGCAAAGAACAGATGCAACTCGTCGGCCGGTATGACCAAGTGATCATGTATGATTAAGTCTTCCATAACCTATAGAATATCCCGAAATGCGTACCTTTTCGACCTCAATTTTTGCGTTCGTTTCCTCCCTTTTTGTTCTCTGGGGGGCAGCCTGCCATTCGGACACTCTCGAACCGGCTGCGGTTCGCCAAGCCACAGAGGTTCGTTCGATTTGGACGAGAAAAGCGGGCAGCGATTGGCCGCGTATGCTTGGTCCAAATTACGATTCGCACAGTCCAGAGATAGGGATATTGAAAAGCTGGCCGAAAAAAGGGCTGAAAGTGATTTGGACCGCAGACGCGGGTGTCGGCTATGGAAATGGCGTCGCCTCCCAAGGTCGATGGTTTCAGTTCGATCGCTACGGCGACGTGGAAAGGTTAAGCTGTCTCAACGCGGAAACGGGTGCATTCCTTTGGAAATGGGAGTCTCCTGTTCAGTATCGCGACCCGTACGGATACAACAACGGGCCGCGTTGCAGTCCCATTGTCGATGGTAATTGTGTCTATGTCTTTGGAGTGACAGGGACGCTGGCTTGCGTCGCAGTCGACGATGGGCGATTGGTTTGGCGTCGCGACACCAATCAAGAGTTTAATGTCTCTCTCAATTTCTTCGGCGTTGGAGCATCGCCGCTTGTTTACGAAGACAACATTCTGGTCATGATCGGCGGAAGCCCGCAAGGCAAGGCCGGTGGCGACCCATCCAACGCCAAACCAGCCGGCTCAGCCATGGTTGCGTTCGATAAGAAGACTGGCAAAGAGGCCTATCGTGTTGGGGACTATCTCGCAAGTTACTCCGCACCTGTCGTACAAAAGATCGAGGGCAAAGACGTTTGCTTAGCTTTCGTACGTGAAGGATTGTTAACGTTTAACCCAGCCGACGGTTCCGACCCCGTTTTCTTCCCTTGGCGGTCGAGAACATTGGAGAGTGTCAATGCCGCTTCGCCGGTGGTTTGGAACGATCATATTTTGATCTCGGAATGCTACGAAATTGGGAGTGTTTTCCTAAAGTTGGGCGATCATAAACTGGAACCACGCTATCGCGATGGGCTTAATCGCAAGGATCAGGTGATGCGAACTCACTGGTCTACTCCGTTGCTCGATGGCAACACGCTCATTTCAAGCAGTGGTCGCAACGAACCCGACACGGATTTGCGTTGTCTCGCGCTGCAAGAAAACGCCGATGGCGCGGAGCCCGTGACTCCTCGTGTGGGATGGACGAGTCGAAACCGCGATCGAATGACTGGATTGATTGTAGACAAGCATGCGTTGATGCTTGGCGAATCCGGGGTTCTCCAATTGATCGCACTCGATCCAGAAAAACGTTCTGTCGTTGCAGAGATGCAATTGGCTCAAATCATGGATCCACGCGATGGAAGAGAGCTTGTTCAAACTCCGAGCTGGGCGCCACCGGTCCTGTCGCACGGCTTGCTGTATGTTCGAGGAGCGGACAAAGTCGTTTGTTTAGAGCTGATTCCGGAGTAAAAAGAAGAGAACACTCAGATCGCAGAGGCAACCGTTTTTCTGCGCACTCCGCGCACTCTGCGTTTCAATTAGCCGTTGGGCGATAGCCCCGGTTTTCCAATTGCACGACATTCGTCGAGAACCGGTGCTATCGCCCAACGGCTATCAGTTCGTTTCACTCGAAGACTCATGCCGATGTGCTTACTCGTCGCTTTATGCATCGGTCATTGCGTGTTGCGGAGACCAATCCACCGACCCGTGAACGATTACAAAGTCTTGAACACCCTTCCGCGAAGCAATGACGTTTTGAAACCAAGAGGATTGATACATTTGTTTTTACGATAGTCGAGTCGCAGCGCGACGGGCGCGTTGCGGAGGTCCACGGCGGTGCGGCTGAGCTCTATTGGGGTTTTTGAAGGGTTTCGATAAGGAAGAGGATTTCGGCGGCCATCGTGTAGTGCAAATCTGGTGCGTCGGCGAGGGTGTGGTCGCGGCTGCCGTCGACGATGGCTTGGAGGACGCGGATGATAGGTACAAGCCGAGCGGGACGATCGGGATTGGCGGCCAGTTCTTCGAGAAGGGACGCGGCGGCTGCCGTGTCGCCGGCGAGGAGAGGCTGGGTCATGGCAAGGCAGATGCGGCCTGGCCCGTCGTGGTTCTCGCCGCCGTCGCGACGGTAGGCGAGGTAGCAGGCGATGGCCTCGCCCTTCGCCTCTGAAGCGGCAGCGGGGTTGCCGGCGTCTGTCTCGATTTCGGCGAGGATGGCCCATGTTTTCCACGGCTGTGACACATGGCCGAAAAGAGCTTTACATTCGATGGCACGCAGGATTTCCTGCCTTGCATCGTCGAGGCGGCGGAGTCTCAGTAAAAGATCGGCGAGATTATCTCTTTGCAATCCTTCGCCAGCTTCGTCGCCCATCTCGATATATTTGTCGCAGGCTTGGCGGTAAAAAGTGACCGCTTCCTCCGGACGGTTTATGAAATCAGCGTAAAATATCCCGAGTGCCGCAAGCGTAGTTGCTTGCCCATAGACATTTCCGAGCCTTATCGAGATCGCGAGCGATTTTCGGAAGGCATCCTCTGAAGATTCCGGCTTGCCCATCTGCTGATATGCAGAGCCAATGGAATGCCACGTAGCGCCAACTGAACCAAGTTCGTTCAGCTTCGTAAAACGGTCAAGTGCTCCTTCGTAAGCTACTAGCGCCTCCGAATATTGCCCCAGTTGAAGAAAAACGTTGCCAAGATTTGCCGAATCCACTGCAACGCCTCTTGCGTTTGCAATTTCCTTATTTTGACGGATTGCTTCTCGAAACGAAGTAATTGCGTCGTCGAACCGGCCTGAATGTCTAAAGCATTTTGCTCGCTCGGATATGCAGGTGGGAACCATATTTCTCGCCGCGTCCACGAGCCTTACTTTGGTGAGGTATGTGAAGTTTCGTTGTGCTTCTTCAAGTAATGGTAACGCCTTATCGGAGTTGCCTGTCTTAATCCACAAGCGGGCTAAGAGGAAACCTGCGGCCGCCAGATCAAAATAGGCTTCTATATAGGCCTCTTTACCTACCAATTGCGCGCGCTTGTAGAGCTGCTGTGCCCCGGCCAGCGCTTCCCGCAACTGCCCGCGCCCGAGTTGCTGCTGGATTAAGTTCTGTGCCGCTGAGAATCGCGCGTGATTCCATGCGTCGCTGAGAGTTGACAGTGCGCTATCGCGTGCCCGCCCCAAACGCTCCACCAACCGAGGCTTGCCGATCCATTGCAGCACAACATATAGACAGCCGACGAGGTCGATGGTCGCTTCAGCATCCAGGTCGCGTTGCAGAAGGTCGAGCAAAACAAACAGGTTTTGCAAATCAAGTATTGTCAACGTTGCCGCGATTTCAGTATTCTCTCCGTGCTGGCGCGCGAGGAACTCGGCATACAATCGCATCGTCCCGACCCAGCGGGCCGTAAGTGACTCGCGTTCAGTTCTTTCCATCAGACCGCGCAGGTAGGGGCAGAGCGCGGGATTGAGCGTGAGATGGTTGTAACGGTTAAGCGTCGCCAGCCCCGTCCCGATCAACTCGCCCGCCAGCGCGACCACTTCCGCATCCTCCCACTGCATCATCAGTTTGAGAACTGCCAGATTCAGCCCGCCGTGAAACACCCCGAGCACGCGCGCCTTGTCCCTGTTCACCTCCGACATGCGCTGAAGGGAAAGCTCGACGCTGGCGAAGACCGATTGCTCACGGCTGCCGGGGAACCGTTTCTCCATCTCCGCCATTAGCTCGACCAGCGATTCGCGGGTCGCTTTGACACCCCGGCTGCGCAACGCCGGGGCAAGCAGAGCGAGCGTCCGCGCGTGGCAGTGGACGGCGCTCACGAGCTCGTCGATCTGCACGCGGTCGGCATCGCTGGTGCCGCCACCACCTCCGCTGGCTACGTTGAGTACGCGTTCAATGAGTTTCACCGCGTCCACAGGATGGAGCTGGCCGAGTTCGCGTCGGTGCCGCTCCAAGTCGAACGGCGCAGGCAGCGCCTCACGGCTGGTGAAAACGATCCGCGTTTCGCCCACCTTGACGAGGCGCTCGCAGAGCTTCAGGATCGCCGCCAACTCCTCGCGGGCCTCGTCTGACAGTGCCTCCGGTGTTTCCTCTTGAATGAAGGTAGGAAGGAGGACGCTTTCCATGTTGTCCACCACGAGCAGAGTCGATTGTTCGCGCAGCTCGCGCTCGATGGGAAGGAACGCTTTGTTCACATCATCGAACGCGGCGACCGAGTAACTCTTACCCACGAGTTGGCTGCCGATGGCATCGAGGACGGCGGCGACGTGACTGTGCGTCTCGACGGACACGAAAACTGCGCGGCGCATCTGCTGCGAACGCACCATCCAGCGCGCGAACTCTCCAGCCAGCGCCGTCTTCCCCTCGCCACCCTGGCCGCGGACAACGGCGTAGCGTTCATGCCGCAGCAACCGTTGGAGCGCGAGCAGCTCCCGGCTGCGCCCGACGAAGCCAGTCTCCGGTGGCGGTGGCAGTTCGCCGAGACGGTTCGCGAGCGCGGCCTTGAAGTCCTCGACCGTCTGCTTCGCCGGGGTGGTTTTGAAAAGCTGCGGGTCGTCCTTTTCCTGAAAGAGCACGGGGACGAACCAGTCGTGGAGTTGCAATTCCTCCAAACCGAACATGCGGCCGCGGGACTTGTCGCCCTCGAGTTCGCGCTGGCCAGCGAGCATGGCATCACCCACCCGTTTGCCAGCGGCGAGCGCCTGGTAGAAAGCAGCGACGAAACGGCGCGCCGTCTCGACGAGAACGCTGTGGCTCATGGCGACCACGGAGGCGACGCCGACCTTCAGCAGTTCGGAAGCGACGGACTCGGACGCTTTCTCCGCAGTCGCGGTCTGGCAGGCTTCGAGGAAGACGAGCGGGATGCGGTGGTCGCGCAGGAGCGGGCCGAGTTCGTTGGTGAAGACGGTGGCGTGCCTGCGTTTCTCCAGCTTGGCGATGTCCTCCGGCAGCTCGAAGCACAGCCCGCCAAGGCCGACGGTCTTGTCATAGACGCCGTGGCCGTCGAAGTGGACGACATGATAGGGCTTCTGCTCGTCGCGGGCGCGGTCAAGTTCCGCGCGCAAGGCGGGCAGTGTGGGTGGGCTGAGGACTTGAAGCTTGACCAGACCGGGCAGCGATTCCATGGCCTCGACCAGCGGCAGCGCGCTCACGCGATGGTCGATGTAGCCGCACGATTCATCCTCCGGGCGCGCGGTGACGAGCAGGATGCGAATGGGTGGGGCGACGACGGCCACGCCCATCGACTCCGTGCCCGGCAGCGTTCTGCGGACTCGCGTCGGCTTCGCGCCTTGGAAAAGATACCGCTTGCCGTCATGCAGCAGTTCCCACGGCAGGCCAAGCAGCAGTGTCGCGGCTTCCTGGGCGGCCTTCACGTCCGCCTCGGGCGCACCGGCTTCGACCGCGACATCCACATGGACGGAGAAACGGCGGCCCGCGTGGTCGCCGGTCGTTTCCCATGCTTTCATGACCTCTTCCCGGTGAGCCACGGGCATGGCAGCTTCGTGCAGGAGCTTGCCCCACTTCGCGAGGTTCTCCTCCACCTTCCGTGCGCGGTCGCGGAAGTAATGGCTCGGCCAGATGGCGTATTGCTCCAGATACCACTTCATCTCTCCTGCTTCGATAGGGCCTAGGGGAGCAATTAACCGCCAGGGTTGTGCGGTGGCGACTTCGCGCTGGCCCGGTGTGGCGGGCTGATACACGAGCCGGGCGCGGGCGGTGGGGCGGCGGATGCCGTCCTGTTCCTGAAACTTAAGGTCGGTGAGTTCGAGGACGAGTTCCTCTAGCGGCTGTGCTTTGGGCTGGGGAGTGCCGGACACATCCGCCGGGTCGCGCTTCCGCAGGGCAACCAGGATCGCATTCATGGCCGCCTCGACTCCTCCCGCGTCGCTGCTGAAGGGGATGTACAGCGGTTCCTCGCCGAAGAATTCCTCCAGCACGCCGAGCTTGGTGCCGTTCAGCGAGAGCGGGATGATCGGGAATTTGTCCTTGCCTCGTTCGGCTTGGAGCTTGAGCGCATAGCGTAGTTCCTTGCCCACCCACGTCGACTGCAACAAATCCGTGCTCACAACCACCGCAAACGCCGAAGATTCTTCGATGGCTCTTTTAATATCCGTCAACAGCGGATCGCCACCGCGAAGCTCGCGCGAATCGATCCACCCGTCCTGGCCTTGATCGGCGAGCGCCTCGCGGAGGTTGCGCACGCACTCGTCGTCGTGCGAGCTGTGGGAGATAAAGAGTTTGCTCATGGGCGCCTTCTGAAGGAGGAATATGAGACGAGCATTTCGAGGATAATGCAAACCTGCGGAGCCACGCCTCCGGGGCAGCCGACGGCGAAGGACGGCGTGAAACAAGTCTTACGACTATAACGATAGTGGACGGAAATTAAAGGGATCGGAAAATATAAACAAAAGCGTACATTGGTAAAACCTTGTGTTTCCGTTGTTGCGCTGAGGCATTACTCTTGGAAAACCGCTCGCTTAACTCGTCGATGCCAGCAGCTCTTGGTTCCGTCTCTCTCAATGTAGTCGTAGTACCAATCGGCGCATCGTTTCATATTGAGGTCAAGCTCGACCAATCCCAAAACCATCATCCCGTATTAGACTCTTGTTGAGCGTGCTGGCGAAGGCTCGAAACTCGATTCCGTTTTATCCGCGGGCCAAGTCGGTGAGGCTCAAATGGTGGTAGCGATCCGATTCGCATCCGCGTTTTGCGCTGTCTTCGGACGTGGCGACCAGACTTGTCGCATCCAATCATCTATTTGCAGATTTGGTATTCGCTCAAAATCCACCGTGTTTTGCGTCAGCAAGATCATTTGGTTGGCGATTGCGATGGCCGCAATTCGCAAATCCAGCGCGCCAACCTGCCCGAGCTTTGGACGAACCAAATCGTCAAATATATCTGCCGCCTTTTCATCAAAGGGCAACAACTGCATGCGTCCGAAATCCTGCAAGATTTGCTCGAACTTTGAATAGGCTTTTACCAACGAGGGCGAGTTTTTAGCCCGGGCCAAATACTTGTTCCATCCGACTATCTCTTCATGGAACGAAACAATGCTCACGAAGACATCCAAATCGTTTGCCCGCTTTAGCCGCGTTCTCAACAAATCATACTCGGCACCGTTCGCATACTGCCAGCAAGTCACGTGATTGGTGTCTAAGAGAAACATCGAAACTAATCCCGTGGTTTCTCTGCGTCTCGAGCTTCTTTTCCAAGTTTTACGATTTCCAAAAAATCAGGATCGTGTTGGAAAGACCCTTCAATCTTCTTCAGCCAACCTTGCTTGGAGGACCGATCCTCCGCTTTTGCTTTCAGCTCCTCGATTTCCTTCTCGACCTTCGCAAGTCTTTCTTCAACGCTAGCCATGCTATTCTCCTTATTAAATCCGATTGGCTCGTTCGCTGTCATTGTAACTACCTTGGCTTCAATTGGGAAAGATCGATCCGATGCCGATAGATTCAAGCCACGGTCGCTTCGTCGGCGTATCGTGCATACCGTTCTGAGCATCAAAGGGGACGCAACGGACGCAACTCCTCTGCCGAAAGAGCTACGTCCCCTTACGCCTTATCGACGTCCCCTTACGCCGTATCGACGGACTTTACGCTTTGGAGGGAGTTGATACCGATCGAATACCTCCAGTCTGGCGCGGAATTTACGAAAAAAGGGGTCAAGCAATTTAGTCCAACGACGCGAAGAACTGATTGAGAATCCAAACCTGGGGCATTCACAGGAATACGTTCTTAATCGTATTCGGGTATGGCGAGATGGCTAGAGTTCCGCGATTCCACCCCCTCTTCACTAATGATGTTTTGCGATCCGCAGATTGGTATGAAGGCAAAACGATTGGCCTTGGGGTTGACTTTACATTCAGGATCGAAAAGGGAATTCTTCACAAGAACCAGATAAATGGATCACAAGACGTAGCCCACATGTAAAGGATTAGATTCTACGTCGTTGTTCTAGGGGCGAGCGTGGCTGGCTGTGCCGATTGCCATTCTTTGATCAGAAGCTTAACGGACCAGCCAGAATTTATTCCCATGTTCGAGTACACGGCCAAGTACAAACAGTAATACCTGACGCGACATTCGTCCTGGAAGGGTATCTTTCGTATAATGGAATGTGGGTTCGAGACGTTTGACTGCGAACCCGCACGTCATTAGCAATCCTCTTGTCGATCGAAAGCAACCCAATGCAAATCACACACCATGGCGGGCAACAAGGCGTCACCGGTTCTTGCCATGAGCTTCACTTTACGGATTCACAATCTATTTTGATCGATTGCGGGATGTTCCAGGGACTGGACGCCCGCGGCAGAGAAGGCATGCAGATCGATTTTCCGTTGAAGGATGTTCAATCTCTGATTTTGACACACGTTCATATCGATCATATTGGCCGCATTCCTTATTTGCTCGAAGCTGGTTTCAATAAACCCATTTATTGCACCAAGCCGACAGCCAAGATGTTGCCCATCATGCTCGAAGATGCGATGCGACTTGGCATCACTCGCAACAGGCGCCATATTAAAGAACTTCTAGATGACTTGAAGCGATTGGTTCGTCCGCTTCCTTTTGGCGTATGGACGAACGTTCTGAACGGCAAATCGCACGACGAACTCACTCATTCCAAGAGCGGACTTGAGTTTCGATTTCAGCACGCGGGCCATATCTTGGGCGCCGCCTATGTGGAAACGGAGTTCAATAACCAACGTTATGTCTTTAGCGGCGACCTAGGTTCTCGACTTACGCCGATTATGCAAGACCCGATCAGTCCCGAGCGAGCCGACGTTCTGGTTCTCGAAAGCACATACGGCGATCGAATTCACGAAGGTCGGGAAACACGACTTCATCGGCTGGAATCGATTCTGTGCGAAACGATGCAAAATCTAGGAGTTACCATCATCCCAGCATTTAGCCTGGGACGAACGCAAGAGCTACTCTACGAACTCAATTTGATCATGGAGGAAATTGGGCGCAAAACGCAGTGTACTCTACTCAAACAGATTGACGTCATCGTCGATTCGCCGTTGGCTCTCAAGTTGACTGATCTTTACGAACAACTCGAGGAGTATTGGGACGACGAAGCGAAAGAAGTGCTTTCTGTGGATAGTCAGCCACTTGTATTCAAGAACCTGTTCGAAGTTCACCGCGGCGGCGATCATCGCGACGCACTCAATCATCTCCAGAAGTCTGGAAAGCCCGCAATTATCATCGCAGGGAGCGGCATGTGTACAGGTGGCCGAGTCGTCGACTACTTAAAGGCCTTTCTCGGACGCGAAAACACGGACATATTATTTGTGGGATTTCAAGGTGAGGGAACACCAGGCCGAGCCATTCAGAATTGCCAAGGAGGTCAAGGAATAGTCTGGTTGGATCACCAAGAAATTGAAGTCAAAGCAAAATCGCACACGCTCACCGGCTACTCGGCGCACGCGGATCAAAGCGATTTGGTTCGTTTCGTTGAGGGAATAGCCGTGAAACCGTCGGAGATTCGACTAGTTCATGGAGAAGCGTCAGCCAAAGCGGCTTTAGGAGAAAAACTACGTGGTTTGGGGTACAACGTAACCTAAATCGAAGTGCATATAATGCGTTTTCTACCCCTCGACCCGCGTCGGGTTACCATCGCGTGGCACGAACGCGCGCGTTCGTGAATCCATGGGCGAGACGCCCATGCCACTTTCGAATACCCCCGTGTTCACTGCCTAACCGCGAACGAACGCGTCATGGAAGCCGCACCTACGATACCAAATTGCCATCGGAACCAAACAACATAGGGTTCGCCGCACCAAGCAAGATCAGATTTGCCTGCGAAGGCATTGCACTAATCATGGATTCCGAAACATCCATTTCGACGAGGGACAAAGTATCCGCAATTCGTACGATGCGGGCTGATTCCTTGTTGCCCAACGGCAAGGATGCGAGCAACCTTTCGATTGCTTCCTGGTCTGTGTCGAATGCAATCGGCATTTTAGCTGCCTGAGGTGTCAGTGCGGTCAGCGCATTGATGTATGTTGCTTTGGCGTCGATTGCACGCGCTAGTCGAGTCGTGGTAGCATCCGCCATTCCGATGCCGATCGCATTTCCATGCGTCTGAGGTGTGAGATCGCGTACAAAGATTCGTCGTATAAACGGAGCTGTTCGATCGCCTCGCATGGGCAGGCTGCTATAGCCATGAATGTCGCGGTTGACAACAATCGGATCAAGCCCTGCGCCACTGATATTCTTGCCAATGGCATCAATGATCAGCAAATCAATCTCATCAAAAGGTAACAACGGCATCAGGGATTTGGCCTCAATCAAGAGACCACTTTCGGCTGTCTCCATTTCATCTCGATCCAGGGCGACGATGCGAGCCGTGTCGTGAAATTGGTTCTCCAAAATGGCGATACCACCAATGACAGGCGTGTTCTGAATAACAATGCGAGCCATTGAGCGAATTACGTGTTCATAACCAAGCTGCGTCGCGGCTAGATGCATGGTGGTCGCTCCGGTGCGTTTCCCTAATCCGATGACAGACATCTTGATCAGACCACTCCCCAACGTACCTACAAAATCGGTATGCGGCTTGATGCGATTGATAAGCAGAATGCCATCGGCCCCCAATGCTTCTGTGCTGCAGAAAACGGGAAGCTGATCGGCTGTCACACCAATTTGCTTTACCTCAAGCGAATCGTGAATAGGTACGCCCATGGTGGCTTCGGTGATGCCGTAACTTGCGAGGACACCGCGTTGTCCCTCTGGCGTCGCACCACCATGGCTTCCCATGGCGGGAATGATAAACGGCTTCGCCCCAATCCCTCGAAGCTGGCCAATCACTTCTGCTACGATCTCGCTCAAATGCGAAATGCCGCGACTGCCAACGCCAACTGCAATCCGTGAGCCGGGCTTGACACGGAGTCGCAATTTAGCAAACTCGGAATCGATTGCAGTTTGTACGTTCAGCGGCGAATTTAAGGCGAAATTCTGGCGAACGCGAATCATGCGTGGAAGACTACTCACGGCGCGTTACCTAAGCCGAGGCTTGCAAGTGAGGTAACCCCTTGCCCTTGGGAACTAGTTTGGTGCATTGTTATCGAATCATCCTCGGTTGAAAAAACTATCTGGTGCCCTGCGTCCGTCTTCGGCGAGAGGCGGTGTCGCGTTATTCTACACTTTGTCCCGCGGGAATCGTTGGACCACGAGACTCTAAGCACGTCCGCCTATGTTTTTCAACCCAATTAGCCGTTGGGCGATAGCCCCGGTTTTCCAATTGCTCGACATTCGTCGAGAACCGGGCCTATCGCCCAATGGCTATCAGTTTGTTTCACTCGAAGACTCATACCGTTGTGCTTATCACAGGCTGGCAGACTGTGCTACGTGGTAGTTTTTTGTCTGCCGATCGCATAACGATGAACTCGTTTACTCATTACGGTATGCGCGATCGAGCAATTGAACCGTGTGCAAAACCGGAATGGCTACCTTATCGGGTTTTAGTTTTGCGAGGTGGTTTCGAATTTGAACCATGCAGCCAATGTTTCCCATCGACACCACGTCGACGCCCAAGCTGGCTATGTGTTTGGCTTTGCTTGTTCCAAGCGTGTTCGCAATCTGTGGTTGTTCTATGTTGTAGGTCCCCGCTGAACCACAGCAAATCTCCCCATCCGGGATCTCACAAAGCTCCAAGCCTGGAATTTGGCGAAGTAGCCTTCGCGGAGCTGAAGTGATTCCTTGAGCATGTGCCAAGTGGCAAGCATCGTGGTAAGCGACACGGAGGGTTTTCTCCAACGGCTTAAGTGAAATCATCTCGATCGAGTCGAGGAACTGGCTGACATCTTGTATTCGGTTTGCAAGATGTGCGGCTTTTGCCTCCAGAGGATCACCTCGAAAGAGCAAGGTGTATTCTTTCACGCCGCTTCCGCAACCGGCCGCATTCGTGATGATCGCGTCGAGATTCGGTGGAAACAGATCTAGATTGACTGCGGCTAATCTTCTTGCCATCTTTGCATCGCCGGTATGCATGCTGAGTGCCCCGCAACATCCTTGACCAACAGGTACATGAACGTCAAAGCCGTTTTCCGAAAGGACTCGAACTGTAGCCAAGTTGATCTCAGGTGCAAGAACTTGTTGAACGCAACCTGCCAATAGTCCAACTTGACCGCGTCGTACTCCCTTGGCGGGGGTAAAAACAGGGAGCCTCGCAGAGTCAGGCAGTCGACTCGGAACTAACCCCAGCATGGCTCGAATGGGGGTTGGAAAGATTCCAGCAATTGGCTTAGCCAACCTACCAAGCAGTGCAGCCCAACGGAACCGATTCGGGAAAGGCAATGTCTGGCTTGCCATCATGCGAGCCATCTGATCGGCAATCGGTCTCTTGCGTTTGTCTTGGGTATGGGCTCGGAAACTCGACAGAAGTTCTCCGTAGGCAACGCCTGACGGGCAAGCAGTTTCGCAACCCAGGCATCCCAAGCAACGATCCAGATACGGTGTCGCTTCCTCCAATGGTAGATTTTGTTCCAAGACACCACGCATCAACACGATTCGGCCCCGTGGGGAGTCCATCTCTTCGCCAAGGACTTGATAGGTTGGGCATGCGGGCAAGCAAAAGCCGCAGTGAACGCATGTGCTGATCGCATGAGCCATGGCATCGGCTTGTGGCGAGCCGATTGCCTCGAGATCAATTTTGTGTTCCATATCAACTCGCCAAGTATTTCAACTAAATGAATTTGGATTCAGGATCGAGGGCATACTTGATCGCGCGTCCAAACGGACCAAGTTCACGCGGATATCCATTATCCTCGATCGGCAGCGGCCCGAGAAAAGTTTGCGCATCGCCAAGTTGTTGCGACCATTGGTCATTCCATACGGTTGCGATCCAGGCTACGTTGCCGCCCACACTGTAGCGTCGATCGATTTGCAATTGCGAACATTGCTTGTCCATAGCAGCAATCGCGTTTGGCGTTATCGGAAGCTTGACGAGCGAGCCTTTGTCGCGTGCCCATTCCAAGTTTGTGGCCGCTCGCCAGTATCTCCAATCGTCTTGGCCCCGAAGAAGCATCGAGACGGGAACAAACTTTTGCAGTCGATTCAATCGATTCATCAAGGCCGAAGCAATTCCGCCGATGCGAATGGCGAGTTCGTAGCCGCGAGAGCCCATCTCGATCGGTATTAACTCGATCGCCTCGATATCCAAGGGAGACGAAGCAAGCTTGTTCATGCTCGCTACCGCTTCTTCCAATTTGGAAAACGTTGCGACGATCGTTGCATAAGATTCTGGCTTAGGAAACACTTTGAAGGTCAGTTCGTAGAGTAAGCCGAGTGTGCCACGACTTCCGACCATGAGCTTTGGGTAGTCAAAGCCAGCAGCATTCTTTACGACTTGCCCGCCACCACGAATACAGTTTCCCCGACCATCAATAAATCGAATTCCCAGCAAAAAATCGCGGATTCCACCGAAACGAAACCTGCCAGGCCCGGCGGCGTTGCTTGCGACTGTTCCACCGATGGTTGCCCCTCGGTCGACCAACAATGGGTCAAACGGAAGGTACTGGCCATGTTTTTCCAATAACTCGACGACCTCCAACACACGTGTTCCACCGAGCAAGGTAACCACAAATTCAAGCGGATCGTACGAGACCACGCCGCTCAAGGACGGCGTCGAGATGGTTGTCGCACCATCGCTCGACTGATGGAAACCATCTTTGGATTTTGAACCCACTATGTGAAGTTTTCTCGAGGTTCGAACCAGCTCTTGCAACTCGCAGATGCGTTCGTTCACCTTTGTGTCGGGAGCGACCAAGCTATTCACGGGAAATGACTCCGGCTTTCTCGAGCGGATGCATTCCCGATGTTGTCAATGCAGGAGCATCTCCATCCATCAACATTTTCCCAGGGTTCGCAATGTTCGTCGGGTCGATCGCACGTCGAACTTGAAACATCGATTCCATATCCGATGGCTGATACATTTTGGGCAGATATGTTCGTTTTTCCATGCCGACGCCATGCTCGCCCGTGATTGATCCACCAAATCGGATGCACAGCTCAATAATCTCTGCGGCGAGGAGCTCTGCGCGATGCAATGCTCCTTTTTGTTTTCCATCGTAAAGAATGAGCGGATGCAAATTCCCATCGCCGGCATGGAATACGTTGGCGACGCGAATCCCGTGCTGTTCGCTTAGGCGTTGGATCTCCTCAAGTGCTTCACCGAGACGGCCCCGCGGTACGACTCCATCTTGGACGATAAAGTCCGGGCTCAATCGGCCGACGGCGGAGAATGCGCTCTTGCGGCCCTTCCATATTTGTTGCCGTTCAAAAGCGTCTTTGGCCTCCTTGAAAAAGTACGGATTCGACGCCTCAATGAGTCCATGCAGTCGTTCGAATTCCGCGTCGACTTGGCTTGCTTCACCCTCCAGTTCAACGATCAACAATCCAGCCGCATCCAGAGGATAACCTGGGTGAACCGCAGCTTCGGCGGCTTGGATACTCAAGTTGTCCATGATCTCCATCGCGCCGGGCAGCAGGCCTGACGCGATGATCTTGCTGACTGCATCGCCTGCGGCTTTGAGCGAACGGTAGGCGCACATCACGGTTCGATAGACTTCGGGTTTGGGAATCAATCGCAATGTAATTTCCAATGCGATACCAAACAAACCTTCGGAGCCGACAAACATTCCGACATAGTCAGGATGGATACTTTCAAGACTTTCGCCACCAAGAGTATCGACGGTTCCATTTGGAAGCACGATTTTTAGCCCGAGCACATGATTGCTCGTCATACCATATTTGAGACAGTGTGCTCCACCGCTATTGAATGCGATGTTTCCACCGATGGTGCAGACCGATTGGCTGGAGGGATCCGGGGCATAAAGCAGCCCATGTGAGGCAGCGGCTTTCGTGACGTTGAGATTGATAACCCCCGGTTCGACGACCGCCAAACGTTGAACCGGATCTAAACGAAGAATTCGATTCATTCGGTTCATGCTGATCACGATTCCGTTCTTGACGGGCAGCGATCCGCCGGAAAGACTCGTTCCATTGCCGCGAGCGACAAAAGGGACGTGGGAATCAAAGCAGCATCGTACCGTCCGAATGACTTCATCGGCGGACTCGGGCAAAACAACCGCGATCGGCTTTTCGCGAAACGCCGTCAATCCATCGCTTTCATACGAGACCAATCCCGCGTCGTGCGTAAGCAATCGAGCGTCGGGATAGATCTCGCTGAGTTTGGCGATGAATGGCGACAACATCTAAATGATTCTACTGATAAACCGCATTGGCGGCTGCAACGCTTGCGCCAGCTTGGACGGGAAAATGCTGTGCCTCCAAGCAATTCTCGAGCGCGGCCAAAAAGATCAAAACGTTTCGCGGACTTGAGGCTTCCCCCATTAACCCAATTCGCCACGTTTTGCCTTTCATGGGCCCAAGTCCAGCACCGATCTCAATTCCAAACTCGTTGAGCAATCGCCCTCGAACCGCAGCATCGTCGACCCCTTGGGGGATGAAGACCGCGTTGAGCATTGGCAATCGGTGCTCTTCTGCAACAGCGAATTGAATTCCGAGAGAGGTCAAACCGGCACGCAAGGCGTAGTGGTTCTTTAAGTGCCGAGCGAAGCGTGCGTCAAGCCCTTCTTCCAAAACGATCCTCAGCGCTTCGTGTAAACCGTAGTTCATGTTGATGGGGGCTGTATGGTGGTAGACCCGGGACGACTCGGCCCAGTAGTTTCGTACCATACTGATATCAAGATACCATGATTGGACCTTCGTTTTCCGCGAATCCAGTTTTGCCAACGCCCTGGGCCCAAACGTCAACGGAGACAAACCCGGCGGGCAACTAAGACATTTCTGCGTACCGCTATACGCTGCATCGATTCCCCAAGCATCAATACAAACGGGTCGACCACCAAGCGATGTCACACAGTCCATAATCAACAGCGCACCAGCATCATGAACGATCTCTGCGATCCCTTCCATCGGCTGACATGCCCCGGTGGAAGTTTCCGCATGCACGATTCCAACGACATGTGGTTTATGGGCCTTGACAGCCTTTTCGATTTCATCGAGCGTGAACACTTCTCCGAATGGTCGTTCCATCGCCAGGACGTCGGCACCCGCCCGCTCCGCCACATCTTTCATGCGACCGCCGAAGACGCCGTTGACGCCGATCACTGCGCGATCACCTGGGGACACTAAGTTGGTAATGCAAGTTTCCATGCCAGCCGAGCCCGTGCCACTGACTGCGAGCGTGATAGGGTTCGAGGTTTGAAAGACTTCACGAAGCATGGCCTGTACTTCGTTCATGATTTTTAAGAAATATGGGTCAAGGTGCCCAACGGTCGGCTGCGCCATGGCGGCTAGGACTCGTGGATGAGTATCGCTCGGTCCGGGTCCCATCAGGATGCGGCGTGGTGCATTGAGAGTTGGAGGAATCGGGGCTGACATGACTATCGATCTCCGGTCGTTATGAACGTTTGAGACCTGAGGACCGAATTCCTACGATTCGAATTTGGCAGCAAGATACGCTTAACAGGTCAAAACACAAGCATAACCGCGTTGGCAGACTTGAAAAAGCCCACTGTGCCAAACCCCACTGGGCAAAACCCCACTGTGCCAAACCCCACTGT